>Ga0172373_10000030_pt1 | contig 196685 bp, 160 predicted proteins | sample Lak10m_2_FD_114546 | JGI IMG/M metagenome (GOLD analysis project Ga0172373, IMG submission 114546) | Freshwater microbial communities from Kabuno Bay, South-Kivu, Congo - kab_092012_10m | ecosystem: Environmental > Aquatic > Freshwater > Lake | place: Democratic Republic of the Congo... | reverse complement strand
GCGATAAGTCAATTAGCCAATGAGTTAAGGGGTGTTGAATTTTTATTCTCATCCCAGGAAGTATCAGAATATGGGTCGGATTATACAGAAGATTTGTATTTCCCACCAACAGCCGTCTGTTTTCCAACCACCACGCAAGAGGTGTCGTTGGTCATGAAGTTTTGTTTCGATCACCGCATTTCAGTATTTACCCGCGGAGCGGGAACGGGTCTATCAGGCGCCTGTCTCCCTGTTTCAGAAGGATTGGTGTTGAGTACAAAAAAACTGAATCGAATCGTGAACATTGATACCCAAAACCTCACCGCCACCGTTGAGAGTGGGGTAGTAAACGCCCATTTAAAAGAAGCCGTGGAAGCTGTGGGGTTGTATTACCCTCCTGATCCAGCTTCTCAAGGTAGTTGCAGCATTGGGGGTAATTTGGCACATGGTGCTGGAGGACCAAGGGCGGTGAAATATGGCATCACCCGTGATTATGTCTTGAACTTGGAGGTTGTGCTGCCCAACGGACAAGTCATTTGGACCGGCGCCAACACGCTCAAGAATTCAACCGGGTTTTCGCTTACTCACTTGATGGTTGGCTCGGAGGGTATGTTGGGAATCATCACCCAAGCGGTTTTGAAACTCATTCCCAAACCCACCCAAGAATTGCTCATGGTTGCCGCATTTGCAGATTTGTCAGACTGTGCTCGTGCGGTCAATCAAGTATTACTTTCCAAATACAAACCCTGCGCCATCGAGCTAATGGAAAAATCGGGGGTAGAAATTTCCATGGCAGCCACTCAAACGGCTTTTCCAACACACCCATCCGCGGAAGCTTACCTATTGTTTGCATTTGATGGATTCGAAGGGGAGGATTTGTTTGCTCAAGCCGAAGGGATTTTCGGAATTTTAGATACCCACCATGCCCTAGATATTTTGCCATCGCCCAACGCCGATACAAGTGCTGCTTGGTGGAAGGTGAGAAGGGCCATCGGTGAAACGGTCAAACAAGTATCGCCCTACAAAGAAGAAGATACGGTGGTGCCTAGGTCCGCCATGCCAGGATTGCTGAAAAAAGTCAAAGAAATCGGTGATCAGTATGGGTTTCAATCGGTTTGTTATGGACATGCGGGCGATGGAAATTTGCATGTGAATATCCTGAAAAATAACCTTTCAGATGATTATTGGCAACATGAAATACCCAAAGCAATATCGGAAATTTTTGAATATTGTAAGTCAGTGGGAGGTACCATCAGCGGGGAACATGGCATTGGTTTGGTTCAAGCGCCATATTTACCCATTGTGATGGGCGCTGCGCACTTTCAATTGTTTCGAGGCATTAAAGAAACCTTTGACCCCAAAAGAATACTCAATCCCGGTAAATGGCTCGGTTAATTTCCTTTTAAATCACGAATCACTGCCGTTGAAAAAGCGATGGGCTTGTCGGAAAACAACGCCTTTGTCTTCGTCCAAGTCTCGGCAAACAATGGGGAATGTCGATAAGCATTCAAAGCTTCCTCACTCTCCCAAAGGCTGTAGGTAGACAATTGATGGGTTTTTTCGGAAGTTTGTAACAATTTCAACCCACAACAGCCAGGGAAAGCCCGTATTTTGTCTTTAGAAGCATCGAAAATTTGAATAAAATCAGCCACACAATCGGGCCGGAAAGTCATTATCACAATGCGATTGATCATTCTTTGAATTGTAATACCACGGGTTTGTCCTCATTCAACGACAAATACTGTGCGGCGGATCCTGCGTTGACCGCAATTTGAAGAATATCGCCATGCCCAAACATGCACAATTCCATGCCCTCAGGGACGTCGTTGTAAGATCGACTCAGGTGATTAATCTCCATGGTGCTGTTCAGGAGCAATCGAAATGCGCGACCTTGTCCTACTTCTTCGAAGGTGCTGCGATTGATGTTTAAATAAGCGTTTCCGTAGTAATCGTTGTAAATTACCGTTAATCGCATCATCCCGTTGGACAGCGGTGGTTGGGGTGCTGCGGGACGAACCATCATCTCTTTGCGAGGGAATCCGGCCTGCTCAATATCCATGTTTGACGCATGCAGCTGCTTTAACGCTGGGATGTAAACCTCTTTGAGTGAATCAAATATGGTGATGTTGTTGGCCGGGGTGATGTTGTAGTATTCCACTTCTTCCTCCCCAAAATACAAGGGAAGTAATCCTGAATCTGGACCCATAAAAAACTTGCCTTGGTGTTTCGCCACAACAAAGCGATTGGGTAGTTTACTCATGGTGCCGAACCGACAAATGTGCACGGTTCCTTCCGGAAATTCGTTCAATACCAATTTCAGGAACACGCTCTGACCCAAGATATGGCCTTTTTTAAAAGGCTGGGGTGTAATGAGCGTTTTTAAGGCTGGAAATTCAGTGGCCATCCGCGCCATCGCTACCGTGTAATCGGGCGATTCTACCCTGAAATCACAAATTAAGTGAATGAGGGGATGGGGCTGATTGGCGTTCATCGACATGATTTTCAGTGCATTCCCAATTCGTGATGATTCATTGGGGTTCTATGCAAATATATTCAATGTCGATGCCACTAGGCGACAAATTTCGCCCCGAAAGAAAACTATTTCTTGCAACAGGCACCGCCGACCTTATCTCCCTTCAGCGGAGTCTTTTTTCGTTCATCTACTTTACCAAATTTGTCGCCTTCCACGATAGTATAAAACCGGTCAACCGCTATGTTTCTGATAATCTCCTTTTTTTGAGGATTTCCACCCCACCAAATTTCAATTGACTCAATTTGTGAACAGTGTCCCAATCCTGCTTCTACTTGCAAACTGCTGGCGCCAAAGGAACCGCCACTGCCAACGGTTAAATTAAATTGTTGGCTTTTATTGCCATCCTTGCAACGGATGAAAACCCTGGAGGTTTGTCCATCACGGGCCACTGATTTTCCTTGCAGTTTTAACGTGATCCAATGATTGCCGTGGTTGGGGTTTGCAAACAAAGCATTATGAGCGTTGTCGCCTTCTACTGCGCCACCGAGGGTGGTGTAAATGTCTTGGTCTCCGTCGTTGTCCAAGTCTCCAAAGGCAATGCCATGTCCTTTCTGTAAATGTCCGATACCCGATCCATGGGTGATTTCCGCAAAATGGGTTCCCCCCATGTTTTTGAATACCCGGTTGGGCACCAATGAATTGAATTCAAATGCTCCTGTTCCGGTGTATACATCGAGCCAACCATCATTATCCAAATCCCCAAAATTGAAACCCATGGCGAAGATCATTTTGTTCAATCCAACCGAGGCAGTAACATCAGTAAATGTCTCATTGCCATTGTTTTTGTACAATTTGGCTCGCTCCGTACCGCTGTTTTTTCCCAACATCTCCATGGCGGCTTCCTCGCCAACGACCGACAATTTTTCAGTGGGGAAGGAGGTACAGAAAATATCTTCAAATCCATCATTGTTGTAATCGAATACCAAGGAGGGGAAGGTTCGGAAAGGTTTTGTTACCCCCGCTTTGACGGCGATATTTTCAAATTTCAATTTTCCTCCTGCAATTTTCCCGCGATTCATGAAAAGTTTGTTGTCTTGATTCAAACAGGCTAAGTACAAGTCTTGCCATCCATCGTTGTTGAAATCAGCGAATACTGCAGATTTTGCATAGCCATAATTTCCATCCAATCCCCAATCTTTCGCCACATTTTTGAATGTTTCATTGCCGTTGTTGATGTACAGTTCGCAAGGGAATTGGTTCTGGTCGTTGTTCTCATTGGCCACGAAAACATCCAATAATCCATCGTTGTTTACATCGGCCCAAGAAGCTGTTTCTGTGGGATATGCATTGCCCATGCCTGCACTAAACGTTATGTCGCTAAAAGTGCCATCGCCATTGTTTCTTAACAAACTGTTGGGCCATTCACCGCCTTTGTCGAGCCAAGCGCCGCGCAATACCAATATGTCAACAAAACCATCGTTGTTAAAATCGGCTTGTTTGGCGTTCAATCCCCCGGAAAGACCTGTGAGCATGGCTTTGGCAGTTTCGTCGTTGTAGCCGCCTTTTCCGTCCGACATGAAAAGATTGGGGTCATCTAACAGTCCATAAGAAGAGCAAAAAATGTCCATGAATCCATCATTGTTAAAGTCCTCGATGATCGCGGCACCTGCCAATCCGTTGACGTCTACACCCAATTCTATGGCCAAGTTCTCTAACGGTAAAAATCCTGTAACCTTTTCGTCCAATGCGGAGAAGTCGATAAAATGCGCTTTGGGCACCTCAGCAGGATATTTTCCGAGGGTCATGTAAGCAATGTTCATGAGCCATTTACTCTGATAATCCGATGGGTAAACCTTAAGAATTTGCGTGTAAAATTCTATGGCCGTTAATGAACCTTTGGTGTTTTTGTGGAATGCTTTGGGTTTTAGTGGTACGATACAACTGGCTGAATTGTGGTTGGCAATACAATTGTCGTTTTCTCCCATGCGTAAGTACGCAACAGCCAATAAATCAAAGACCTTTTTGAAATTGGGATCGGCCAATGCCGCTTCACCTCCGTCAGGATATTTGTGGATCATGGCGGTGAGCGTTTTTATGCATTCATCCACGTTGCCGGCATTCAAAAGTTCAAAGCAATACTTGGTTTCCCAATTGATGATGTCTTCTTGATTGGTGTAAGAATGCGATTTTTCCAACATTTGGGCCGCCCTTCGTCCACTCAAATAATAGTTGGTGTTGGGGTCGGCAATGGTATTTAAACTGTCCAGCACTTTAACCATTAATCGATTGCCATTGAATCGAGGGTCGCTGTTGGGGTCTTGGTTGTTTTGACAAGCCGTGAAAACTAGAAAAATCGAGAGGCTTAAGATTGAGATTTGTACGCGCATTGTTGGTTGATATTATTCCGATGTAACGAAGAATTACAGCAAATATTTGCTGTAACCGTGAGAAGGCGACATGAAAACTCGAAAATTACATTGTTCAAACAAATGGTGTGTGATATTCCAAATTAATACGGTGAAGATGTTTGGAGTGTGATTCAGCATGTTCGTGGAAAATATGGTGGAAAATTGGGGGCAACTGATGCTTGTTTACTACCATAAAGCATCGAAAATTCCGTTAGGTTTGTAATAAAATATCAAGCGCTTGTCAGAAAAAATCTACACCCTCGAACACATCGACCCTCAAACGTTTTACGGGCCAAACAATCTCAATTTAACCATTGTAAAATCGAAGTTCCCCAAACTGCAGGTGGTAGCGCGTGGACAAGAGATCAAACTCTTTGGAGATGAGCCTTCCATTCAGGCATTTGAGGTGGCCATGCGTCACTTAGAAAAGGTGTTCCTTAAAAACAAAGAGCTCAATGAGCACATTGTGCTAGAAGCGCTGGAGGGATTCGTGGTTGAGAAATCGGACGATAATGCCGAAAAAAATCTGATTTCAACTGGCGATACTTTGTTGATTGGCACGCATGGTCAGCAAATCAAAGCCCGCACCCGAAACCAGGTGCGCATGGTGAATACTGCCCAAAAGAACGACATCATTTTTGCCATCGGTCCAGCCGGTACGGGAAAGACTTATACGGCGGTAGCCATAGCGGTACTTGCTTTAAAAGAAAGGGAGATTCGGAGGATTATTTTAACAAGACCTGCCGTTGAAGCAGGAGAGAACCTGGGTTTCTTGCCCGGTGATTTGAAAGACAAAATTGATCCTTATCTGCGCCCACTTTACGATGCGTTGGAAGACATGATCCCCAACGACAAACTGAAAAGCATGATCGAAAGTCGCACCGTAGAAATTGCACCATTGGCATTCATGCGCGGTAGAACCTTGGATAATTGTTATGTGATTCTGGATGAAGCACAAAACAGCACCGATCTGCAATTGAAGATGTTCTTGACCCGTATGGGGCCGAATGCCAAGCTCATTATCACAGGCGATTTAACCCAAGTAGATTTGCCAAGAAAACAGCAAAGTGGCTTGCACCGGGCCTTGAGATTGCTGAAAAACATCAAAGGCATTGGCATGATTCAGTTGGATACGGATGATGTTGTGAGACATCGACTCGTCAAGGAAATTGTACACGCCTACGATCGCGATGCGGAATGTGAAAAAGATGCCAACGAGAAATAGTCGCACCCCAATAAATTTGTAACCATTACGATATGACCCTGAAAGCACTGTCGGCCACCCAGTTTCAATTTGAAAACCAAACCCACTTTTATAAGGGTAAAGTAAGAGACGTTTACAGCATCGGTACCGATTTGTTGGTGATGGTGGCCTGTGACAGAATCTCCGCTTTCGACCATGTATTGCCCAGGGCGATTCCTCACAAAGGTCAAGTGTTGAATGCCATCGCGGGATTGTTTTTGGACAAAACCAAAGAGATCGTTCCCAACTGGAAAATATCGATGCCCGATCCACATGTCACCATTGGATATCGCTGTGAGGCCATTCCCGTGGAATTTGTGGTGAGAAATTACCTCACAGGCCATGCTTGGCGCGTTTACAAATCCGGGTTGAGAATGCTTTGCGGCAATGTTTTGCCAGAAGGGATGAAGGAGAACGACAAATTCCCTACACCCATCGTAACGCCTGCAACAAAAGCCAGCGAAGGACATGATGAGGACACTACATACGATGCAATCCTTGAAAAAGGCATTTTGACCCAAAGTCAATTGGACGAATTGTATCGCATCTCTTTGGCCTTGTTTATGCTAGGAACCGAGATTGCAGCGGAAAAAGGCCTGATTCTGGTGGATACCAAATACGAGTTCGGCATGAGAAACGGTGATATTATGCTCATCGATGAGATTCATACCCCCGATAGCAGCCGATTTTTTTATGCAGATACCTATGACGATTTGCAACGAAAAGGGAAACCACAACGTCAATTGAGCAAGGAGTTTGTCCGCGAGTGGTTGATGGAAAACGGATTTCAAGGCAAAGAAGGGGAGGTGATTCCCTCAATGTCTGATGAATTTGTGAACAGCATCACAGAACGCTACGAGGAATTATATAGCGCCATGACAGGCTCTCCACTTGCAAGAAGGTCCTACGATAACATAGAAATACAAATTGAGAACAGCATCAATCAAACACTTAAGAACATTAGCCATGAATAAAGTATTGCTCACCTTAACCACAACATTGAGCTTTGCCGGAATGGCAATGGCGCAAAACGTAACGACATACGCTGGTAAACAGTATTTGGGCAGTGGCGACTATAATGCTACTTCTAATAATAACTTACTGGATGAATTATTCAGTTACCCTTTGGGAATTTGCGTCGACAATAACAACCGGATGTGGGTAACCGACCAACACAATATCATGATATTGGATGGCAGTTTGAGTCGCATCCGCGGTGGTTTTCTGGGTGATCCAACCTCGCCTGGAGCCATAGGAACCGATAATGGAACGGCCACGGTTTCAAGGTTTAACACCCCCCAAGGTGTTGAGGTCAATAAGAATACCAATGACGTTTACATCGTTGATACTGACAATGCCCTCATCCGCAAAGGAACCCAGTTTGTCAATGTTTCCAACGGAACAGTTTTCACTACAGTTGCCGGTAATTATTCATTTTCAGGCGATCACGTAGACGGTCTAACCTCAGCCGCTTATTTTAGCTCACCCACGGATATCGCAATCAATTCTTCCGGTGAAATGTACATCTGTGATTTTGGTAATGAAGTAATTCGTAAAATTTCTGGTGGTAAAGTAACCACCATTGCCGGAAAGCCCAAAACCTCAGGTGACGCCACAGGGGTTGGATCGAAGGCCTTGTTTTATGCACCTACAGGAATTTTCTTGGAAAGCGACAATTCCATGTTGATTGCCGATCGTAATAACAAGAAGATCAAGCGATTGAATTTGAGTACCAATGAGGTAACAGAAGTGATTTCTACTGGATTGAACTTTCCTACCGATGTTGTGGCCGTAAACGGACGCATTTTTATCGCCGATCAATATTGCATCAAAGTGTATGATGGTACTTCGGTAAAAGTGTATGCAGGTCAAGAGACAGAAGTTGGATATGTAGATGGCGCTGCCAAAGATGCGAAATTTGGGTTGATTAACTTATTTACCTATCGCAAAGCGGATTCTGCATTCTTTATCTGTGACCAAGTAAACAACATCATCCGCCGTCTTACCCTCCAAGATCCACCAGCAGTGGCTTTTGCCGCCAACAAAACAGCGGTAAACGTGGGTCAAACTGTGGCTTTGATTTCTTCCTGCTCCAGAACTACTTCTTACACTTGGTCGATTACGCCCAATACCTATACCTTGCAGTCGGGCTCTAAACTGACCGATAAAGATCTTTACGTTTCATTCAGCGCAACGGGTTCTTACACCATCTCTCTGTTGGGTGCCAACTCATCGGACAAAACAACAGTAACAAAGCAGAACTACATCAACGTTTCGAATACATCCAATTTGAATCCCGTGTGTGATTTTACGGCTGATATCGTTACGCCAAACAATGTTCAAACGGTTCGTTTGTTTGATTTGAGCGACAATACACCCACCGAATGGCAGTGGACCATTAATCCAACAACCTTTAGTTATTTGAATGCAACCACGTCGACTTCGAAGAACATCGATGTGAAGTTTAATGCATTTGGGGCTTATTCAGTAACCTTGAAAGTAACCAATGCAAAAGGTACTGATCAAAAGACAAAGACCAATTACATTACGGTCGCTGCGAATGCCAATAAGCAACTGAATAAATCCTTTGTTACGTTATTCCCAAACCCAGCAAAGGATAAAATCTCTGTGAAAGGTATTGATGCCGTGGTGGATGCCTCGGCAATTTCATCTAGCGGTGCGGTTGTTCGATTGCAAACCCAAGGAAGCGACATCGATGTGTTTACATTATCTTCCGGTATCTATTTCATCACCCTTACCGATAACACTGGGGGCGTATTTCAAACCAAATTAATTGTTAATCATTGAGTTGGTTGTCCAAAATGAATTTTAAAAACCCGTTGAAAAACGGGTTTTTTTTGTTGGCCATTTGGTCCTTCGCCCTCGCCTTGCTAACGCAACGGCTCGGGCGATCCATTACCCTGACTATTATCCAACATCAAGTAGATTATTCATTACCCACAGATACCATTCAATCGGCCGGACAGCCGCAAGATTTTTCAGTCTCGGCCTATTTCTCATTGGTCATGTTGGTCCTTTCGCTCCTGCCATACAGACTCATCCTGCTTAAAATTGCCCAATCCATATTTATCCTCACCCAGGGTATTCTCGTTGCCATAGATATTCACCTGCTGCAAACTTGGAATTCACGGTTCAATCTCATGGCCCTCAATATGCTTCAATTCCCAGAAGCTACCTTGCAATCGCTATCCAATGGCCAAATTTGGTCGGCCGTTTTGCTCCTGTTGGCTTTAGGTGTCTTGGCATTTTTTGCGGCCAAAGGCTTATCCAAACTGTTCAATCCCCCCGATGTGCAATGGAAATTCTCACCCTGGCCAATCCTGCTCTTACTGCCTTTGGCCCTGGCTGCCCGCGGTGGATGGCAAAAAATCCCCCTGAACACGGCCGATGCACACTTCGGAACCGATCCCCTTTTAAATGCCATCGCCACCAATCCCAATTGGAATATCATCGCCCTTTCAAAACAACCCTCCCTCAAAGTAAGGGCAGATAAAGCCCTTATGAATGCTGGCATAGAGGCGTTTGCCCTGAAAACCTATACCGGTCCGGATACGTTTCCGGGCGGACTTCGGAGAATGCCACAAATCATCCGTAGAGGTTCCAATGTCCTATTTGTAGTGCTCGAAGGCATCAATCAACATTGGCTCGAAAGCCGACAAGCAACCGCAACACCATCCAAATACCTCGATGGATTTCATACCAAAAGTGAAAATCAATGGGAAAGCAGTAAATCGGCCATGCCAAACCTCGTGAAATTGGCCCAAGAAGGGATGTGGTTTAAAAGAGCCTATGCAACTGGGGATCGGACCGACAAAGGATTAGCCTCAATTTTTACCGCATGGCCCTCGCAGCCATGGCAAGGATTGTTGTTCCAACCGAGTAAATGGAACTTGGTATCGAACCAGAAATTGCCCGCGAAATTTCAGCACGCAGGCTACAGTACCAGCTTCCTGTATGGCGGAGATCCTTCGTTCGCCAACATGGGCTCGTTCCTGAAATTTATTGGATTTCAAAACATTGTTACCCCGGAAACTCAGGAATTGTCGAGCTGGGGACTGCCCGACAAAGAGATGGTACCTAGAGTTATATCGCATCTCAAATCGGCGAAAAAACCATTCTTTTCAGCGTGGCTCACCCTAAGTAGTCATGAGCCCTACGAGGTAGTAACAGAAAAAGGACTCACGCAAGTCCAACAACTGCGCAAATCCATAGAGTATACAGATAGAGCCATTGGAGAATTGGTGATGGGACTGAAAGCAGCAAACTTGTATGATTCAACGGTGCTCATTTTTGTTTCAGACCACGGAAAAACTGTGGGCTTGCCAGTAACGGAAGATTACGAACAGGAGTTTTTTAGAATTCCGATCATCGTTACTGGTGGACCTATCCGCGACATGTATCGTGGGGTTGCGCCTTATTTGGTTGTGAGTCAGACCGATATCTATGCCACATTGGCAGAGCAGTTACTAGAAGACGAGGGCACAGTGCCATTTTCACGGAACATGTATTTTGCCAATCACCCGGGAATGGCGCTTTCTTTTATTGATGGAAAAGCGATTCTCAGCGCTACGGGCTTCAGACACAGTCTGTTATTGGATCGATTTAATCAATCGACAGCCTCTGATTCCATTGTATTGGGACTTCAATCGCAAATTATTCGCAAATATTTTTCGAAATGATGTAACATTTTGGGTGGGTTTTACGTCTACCTATTTGTGGCATTAAATTTGACAAAAGTTAAACATGCGTAAAAGATTGAAAAAGAACTTCACACTGATTGCCTTTTTGCTGCTGATGAATGTGGTTGGTTTTCTATCTGCCCAAGCTTATTTCTCAGGAACAAAAGGTTCAACTCATTTCAGTACTCAGGTACTGTTAGAAACCGTTTCTTTCAATCCCAAAATGATTGCCCCATCGAAATGGTTGGAATTGGGCATCGATTTGTTGAAGAAGAATCGCTAACGCTGAAGGAGGCCTATATTGGGTTTTCAAAACTCTCTCCATACTTTTTTTTCGGACTGTGAGAAGTCTATCAGTAAACACAAATTGTATCATGTGTTGTTCTGGTTATTATATGCTTCACTAACGGCCTCGGTAATTCGCATCGGCAATTCTTGGTTCGATTCATTCCAGCGACAGTTGCCCATTGTCACAACCCATGCGTTGGTTGTATACGTGAACTTGTATGTGCTTTTACCCAAGTTGCTGTTGGTGAGGAATTATTTCACCTACATTCTGTCGGTTCTGTTGTTGATTGCGGGTGCAACGTTTCCTTTGGCCATATTAACCCATAGATTGGTTGCGCAAGAAGTAATTCAAGATGAAGTGTGGTCGTCGTTTTTTCTATTTCTTATTGCGGTTGGATTGTTTTTTAGCCTGATTCTGTCCATGACCTTGAAATTTTTAAAAGAATGGTACGAGGATCAACAATCGAAAAGAGAATTGAAACAAGTTCAGCTTCAGACGGAATTGATGTATTTGAAATCTCAAATCAATCCGCACTTTCTGTTCAATTCGTTGAATAATTTGTATGCATTAACGCTCATGAAGTCGGACTTGGCACCCCAAATTGTACTTCGTTTGAGCGATATTCTGCGATATGTCCTTTACGAATCCAGTGCCGGCAAGGTGGATATTCAAAAGGAAATTCAGCATCTACATGACTTTATCCAGTTAGAAAAATTGAGGTTGGGAGATAGGGTGGTGGTGCAATTGGACTTGGAAGAACCCCACGATGATTTCAAAATTGAGCCCATGTTATACCTAACCTTGGTAGAAAATGCGTTCAAACACGGCGCACAATCAGAAGTTTCTGAAGGTTGGGTTAAAATAAAAGGCACTTCAACCAAAGATGGATATGCGCTTTTAGTCGAAAACTCCATATCAAAAATAATAGAACCAAAAACAGCGGGAGGCATTGGTTTATCTAACCTTCGCAAGCGATTAGACCTCATTTATTTGGGAAAATATCAATTAAACATTACACAAGATACCGACAAATATTCCGTTTCACTCGTACTCACATTGTCACATGCATAGCAAGAACATACGTTGTATTCTCATCGACGACGAACCGTTGGCCCTTGAGGTATTAAAAGCCCATTTATCGGCGCACAAAAACATTGAAGTGGTAAATACCTACGGCAATGGTTTAGACGCACTAGAATGGCTGAAAGATCAGAGTGTAGATGCTGTTTTTACCGATATCAATATGCCAGGTATATCGGGATTGGATTTGGTGAAAAATCAATATCCTTCTCCTCATGCGGTAATCTTCACCACCGCCCACCCCAATTATGCCGCAGATGCTTTCGAATTTGAGGCGTTGGATTATTTGCTAAAGCCTATTTCCCCCGATCGTTTAGAAAAAGCCGTGAAACGCCTTGAAGAATACATGCAAATGAAAAAGGGTGGCGATGATGGGGTGTTACTCACGCCGGATTTTGTTTTTGTGAAAGTGGATGGGCAACATCAAAAAGTGAATTACAGCGACATTCAATACGTTGAAGCTTTTGCCGATTACGTAAAAATATGGACAGCCAACGAGAAACGAATTGTTACCCTTCAAACCATGCGTAACATGGAAATGTCCTTGCCCAGTGATTTGTTTGTCCGGATTCATCGCAGCTTTATCGTAGCCAAGAACAAAATTGAAGCCATCCAAAACAATGCAGTGGTGATCGGGGGGAAGCAATTGCCTGTTGGTAAGAATTACAAAGATTTGGTGCAGTCCATCGTTCAACAGACGCGACTTCGCTAAGAAAAGGGCTGCCAAACCTTCAAATTGCCTCTTTGTAGAACTTTTTTCTACAATTCATTTCGCCTTTTTACACAAATTTGACAATTCTAACTTATTGATAGTTAGTTGTTTGGTTTGCTATTGTATCCTTAGTGTCATAAAGATACTTGTTCGCAAAATAATGGACAAAATAAAAGGCAATAGAATCAGTTTATAGTGCAAACCCTCACGGGACTAGCCCTTAAACTGATAATTAAAGAAGACTACTACTGTGTCGAAACTTGATTACAACAAAATTAAAAACCTGGCTGCAGCCAAACGTATTCCAATAAAAGAATTGGCACGTAGATGCGACCTCAGTGAGCAAGGTTTTCATTATATGTTGAAGAAGCAAACCATGCGTGTTGATACGCTGGAGAGAATTTGCGAGACATTGGAAATTACCATGGTTGATTTGTTCGATGACAACATGGATACCTCTCATGTACTTGGCGCAATCCCATCGTCAAATTCTGGCTCTTACACAGACTTGATGGATAAGTTGGATACCATCATCGAATTGTTGCGTGCTGAAAAGTATGCAAAAATCGACTAGTTAATAAGCCTGATAGGTTTTTAGGGCTTCTTCGGTCAGTCCTATCCAGTCAATATTATTGTCCATATCTCTGTTGGCCTGTTTTGCCAACCAAGGAAAAGCAATTTCACTGGGGATGTTTCCCACCAACTCGTCTTTGGCCATCGGACAGCCTCCGAAGCCACCCAAAGCGCCGTCAAATCTGCGGCAACCGTGCTCGTACGCGGCTTTGACTTTCTCCAAACTTTCCGCGGGGTTGGCATGTAAGTGCACACCAACGTGAACATGGGGCAAGCGCTGTTGAATGGCTTCGAACAATTCTCCCAAAACATCTTTATTCGCGGATCCTGTTGTATCGGCCAATGAGAGGGTTCTAATACCCAATGAGGCAATTTTAGATGCCCAGTCAGCAACTTCCTCGGCGCTCCAAGCATCGCCATAGGGATTGCCGAAAGCCATACTCAAATAGGCAACCACCTCTTTGCCTGAAGCCAACGCAATGTCTTGAATGCGGGCTAGGCGACGGAAGGATTCCTCCCGAGATGCGTTGGTGTTTCTTTTTTGAAACGTTTCGCTGACACTCAAGGGAAACCCCAAATATTTAATTTTCGGAAAAGCTACGGCTCTGAGAGCTCCTCGCTCGTTAGCCACGATGACCAACAATTTTGTATCGGTTTCAACTTCACTGATGGCTTGAATTACCTCGGCAGTATCCGCCATCTGGGGGATGGATTCGGGATTGACGAAACTTCCACAATCAAGCACATCAAACCCTTGAATCAACAGCGTTTTCAAATAAGCAACTTTGACCGCAGTGGGAATAAAGGTTTTGATGCCTTGCATAGCATCTCTCGGACATTCAACCAAAGTGAGTCCGTGAGTCATCGTCATGCCGCAATTTACTACAAGAAATCGAAGAAATACTGACTAATCTTCTTGTATAGATGCACGCGATCTGGCCCCACCACGTTGTGCTTATGGCCGGGGTATACATAATAGTCTAATTGTGCATTTCGGGCTTTAACGGCTTTGTCTACGAACATCAAACTGTGCTGCCATACCACAACATCATCATCGGCTCCGTGAATCATCAACAAACGATCTTCAAGTTTATCGGCATAACCCAAAAGATTGTTGTTTTTAAATCCTTCGGGGTTTTCTTCTGGACGATCCATATATCGCTCAGTGTACATAATTTCGTAAAAACTCCAGTCGATCACAGGTCCGCCTGCAACACCCACTTTGTATTTGCCCGGAGTGCGGGTCATCAAGCTTGTTGTCATGAATCCACCAAAACTCCAACCGTGAATACCTACGCGGGTAGAATCGCACCAAGATTGAGACTTCAACCACGCCAAACCATCCAATTGATCGGCCATTTCTGCGGTGCCCAGTTGTCGGTGAACCGCGTTTTCAAAAGCCAATCCACGATGAGCTGAGCCACGGTTGTCTTGGGTATAAATGATGTAACCGTTTTCTGCCATGTAATGCATCCACAAGTTGCCGCCACCCAACCACGTATTTGTAATCATTTGAGCATGCGGACCTCCGTATAAATAAACCACCACAGGGTACTTCTTGTTGGGGTCGAAATTGCTTGGATAGAAAATACGGCTATATTGTTCGGTGCCGTTAACCATCCGTTTATTCACCTCAATTTTACCCAATCCCAAACTGGCGATTGGGTTGGGGGATTCGAATATCACGCTTGGCGCTTGGAAGGTTTTGTTAGGGTAATCCGCGATGTGTTTTACGGCGTCAATGGCTAAAATCTGTCGTGGCGTGTTATTACTGCTGTAAATATTCAATAAATATCCGTTTTGCTGATTGAAACTACATTTATTGGTGCCCGCAAAAGGTGTTAACTCGAAAGTGGTTTCCTTACTGCCTTTGGCAATGGGTGTTGCCATTCCTTGCGCATTCACTTTGCTGTTGGCCCAGTCCAAGGCGTGCACATGTCGCTCCAAAGGCGAGGCCATCGTGTTTTCAAACAACAAATACCTACCATCTTTGGTAAAGCCCAATACCTCGGTTACTTCCCAACTGCCTTTGGTGATTTGGCGAATGACGGGTTTGCCTTTGATAAAACGGAACAAATACAAGTGATTCCAGCCATCAGCCTCAGTTTGTAACACAAAATCGGTGTTTGAATTGGGCAGAAAGATGGGGCCGCTCTCAGGTTCCACATATTTGGGGTGACTCAATTGATAATCAACACTCACCAATGCACCAGAAACGCCGTCATATTTGCGCAATTCCATCTTGTTTTGGTCACGGTTGACCCAACTCACATAAATGTATTTGCCGTCGGGTGTCCACGTAATGTTCGTTAAATAGTGATCGTAACTGCCTTGGGTATTCAAATAAACCAATCGCTTCGATTCTAAGTGATAAACGCCTACGGTAACGGTGTGACTGCTGTCGCCCGCCATGGGATATTTGATGCTGTTGGCCTTGGCCGGACGCGGTTGAATTCCAAACATGGGGTAGTCGGTAACACGTTGCTCATCCATGCGATAAAAAGCCAATTTGTCATTGGCAGGACTCCAAAATAAGCCTTTTGAAATGCCGAATTCATTTCGGTGAACGCTCTGACCGTATACAATGCCATTGCCGCCATCATCGGTAACTCGTATATCAGAACTCAATACTTTGGGGTCGTTCCTAGTAATGTATAAGTCATTGTTTTTAACCACACCCACCATGGCGCCGTTGCTGGAAAACTCCGTGGCCTGAACCTCGTCTTTGGCTGCATGGAAAGTATAACGAATCTGAATGGGCCCTGCCATGAGATTGTCGTTCAAGGGCTTTTTGAAATCCACAGACAGTAAAAATCGGCCTGCTTCAAACCAACCTTGGTAATCTCCGGTCCAGTTAATGATGGGCATGCCAAACAGTTGAATCTCTTCTCCCGCAGTGGCTTTCACAGCAGTTTTTGCCATGTTGATGAAAGAATCAACCTTAATCAATGGAGTTTTTGATAACGAGGGGACATCCACCGTATACAGAACGCCGTCCACAACTTCTGCCAATTGATGCTGGGTAATCCACCCGTACAATCGCGCATTTTTGGGGTAAAACTTGGGGTTGAAACAATTTTCTATCGTGAGTTTGTTGGCGGAATTGGTGTTGGTAACGGATACCTTCGCTGATTGGGTATTGGATTGGCTATGAAGTCCAAGCGTGCCCAAACAAATGACGATGGAAAAAATGCGGATAGAAATGCGGTTCATAAATAGGGTTTCAGAAGTTTCTATCGCAAATTTGCTGAAAATTTATCAGATGACTGACATACAATCTACAATCGAGGCTGCTTGGAGCGATAGAACTTTGTTAAAAGATGTTAACACATTGAAAGCCATTGAGTTTGTGATAGAAGAACTCGACAAAGGAAGAATGCGTGTGGCTGAGCCTCTGTCTGATGGCAACTGGCAAGTGAATGATTGGATCAAAAAAGCCGTGATTTTGTATTTCCCCACGCGCAACATGGAAACCTTTCATGCGGGTCCTATGGAATTTCACGACAAAATGCCGTTGAAGAAAAATTATGCAGAATTGGGCATCCGGGTGGTTCCTCATGCGGTGGCTCGACATGGTGCATACATTTCACCGGGTGTGATTTTAATGCCTTCGTATGTAAACATCGGTGCTTTCGTGGATGCCGGAACGATGGTAGACACTTGGGCTACGGTGGGCTCATGTGCTCAAATTGGTAAAAATGTGCATTTGAGCGGCGGTGTTGGCATTGGGGGTGTTTTGGAGCCTGTTCAAGCAGCGCCTGTAATTATTGAAGACGATTGTTTTGTGGGAAGTCGATGCATCGTGGTCGAAGGTGTGAGGGTAGGTAAAGAGGCCGTTTTGGGTGCGGGATTAACACTCACAATGAGTACAAAAGTGATTGATGTGGAGACAGGAGAAGAATTGCCAAGAGGCTACATTCCCGAGCGCAGTGTGGTAATTCCTGGCAATGTTAAAAAGACCTTTGCCGGTGGTGATTTTTATGTTCCTGCGGCGTTGATCATTGGTAAACGCAAGCCCAGTACGGACCTGAAGACATCACTCAATGATGCCTTGCGCGAACACAATGTAGCCGTTTAAACCCACGGGACCGTGAAAATAGGATTTGATGCCAAACGATTTTTCTTCAACCATTCCGGTTTGGGGAACTATTCGCGCAAGCTCATCGAATCTTTGTTGGAGCATTTTCCCGAAAACGAATGTGTTCTGTATGTGGATCGATTGGATCCCATAGATAAAGGCCATCCTGATGCACTTCGGATTCTTGAACGCTATGGTAAAAAATCAGGTGGACAAGCCCGTTGTTTTACATTGGTGATGGTAGACGCACCCAAGTGGTGGCGCGTTTGGGGAATGGGTAAAAGGGCTGCATCGGATGGGATTGATGTATTTCACGGGTTATCGAATGAACTGCCTTGGGATTTCCCGAAGCATATACCATCTGTATGTACCATTCACGATGTGATTTACAAAGTGTTTCCACGATATTATCGATGGTGGGATAGGGTCATTTACCATTGGAAAACTAACAGGGCAATCCAGGTTGCTTCTCATTTGGTGGTAACCAGTCAAACCACACAGAAACAAGTGGAAGCGTATTATCCGCAAGCAAAAGGGAGGTCATCGGTCATTTACCAAGCTGTGGATGAGGCCTACTATTCAATGGATAAAATGTCTTTGTCTGATTCAGATGAGGCGCCCTATTTTGTCTATCAAAGTAGTTTTACCGACAGAAAGAACCATGCGGCCTTGATCGAAGCGTTTGCGATGATACAAAAACAAACAAATTGGAACTTAAAATTGGTTGGTTTGAACGGGTCTACTTTGTCTTCGGTTGAATCTCAGATTGAATCAATGGGATTGTCGTCCCGAATTACCTGTTTGATCGACCAGCCCAAAGACAGGGTGGTTTCAGTGGTAAAAGGCGCTTCTGGGTTTGTTTATCCCAGCCTGAATGAGGGTTTTGGTATCCCATTGGCGGAATCTTTGGCAGCGAATTTGCCCATGGCGGTTTCGAATATCGAGGTGTTTAAGGAGTTGGTTGAAGATCTTCCGGAGTATTTTCATCCCAACAAGCCCGTTGAATTGGCAGCGGCAATGATGTCGATCACCCGCCCGGAAATCCAAGCCCATCAGCGAGTAAAAAGGGAGTTGCTGCTGAAAAAAGTGGAGGCAAAATCCATCGCAGCCCAATGGATAAGTCTTTACTCGAAGCTGATGAATTCTTAGAATCCTAGTCCTAAGCTAGTGATGGCGTTGAAAATATCCACTTTTCTACCCGTGAAGTGATTGGCGGATTGCCACCATTTGCATTCAGTTCTCCAATACAATTGATTGAACAACTTGCGGTTAAGTCCTAGTGCAGCACCGTATACTTTACCCATTACGTTGTTGTTAAGGTCCTGGTAGTATTCTACCCTGGCGCTAACGTTTGTATTGGATGCAATTTCATAACTGGTTGCAAAGTTGGCATTGCACCAAAATCCATCGCTGCGAAATAAAGAGGTAGGTGGGATGGTTGGTGGGATTTTGCTTTGGTCATTTCCAGCGTATAGACAGCTAGTGAACTTCCATTTTTCTCTCGAGCCGATCCAATAAATATCACTAAAAATCCGTGTGTGCGTGTTGCGATTTTGGTAATAAACGTTCCAGTTTATCAGGTTGTTGTTGTTGATTGTGAACTCGATCTGACTGGCGAATGCAGGCGGAAGTTGCCAATCTTCGTAGATGGTTTGCCAGCCATTAAGTAGATATAGGCTGCCTTTTATACGGTCATTCAGGGGCGACGTGATTTTTACTCCGGTGAGGTAATAGGGACTGTATTCTGCGGCCAATGATCGGGTGTACATGATGTGGTCTCTACTTACAGGATTTTCATTGGTGAAAGGCGATCCAATCAATCCAGCCTCAATCCAAACATCGTTCTTGCTCCACGGTTTAACACCCAAACTCGCCTCCATGAGGTTGCTTAAACTGTTTTTCCCCACGTAGTTTTTATCCATATAACTTCCAAATGCAGGGACCATTCTGATTTTAAGTCGATCCGTGGCATATCGGAAATCAATGTAGGCCAGGTTGATATCGACCATATCGTATATAGACGATGATACCAAATTGGGAATAATTGAGGGGGTTGCTGTTTGATTCCAATTTTGGTAAGACGAATTGGCATAATACGCATCCATCCAACCAGAAATACTCAATTTGCCCACTTTCTCGCCCCCCACAGAGTCAATAAATGCTGTGTTGGTGATTTGAGCCATCGAGAAATTTACAGAAATGGTGAGTAATAGTATAGTCAAATACTTTTTCATAATAATTAATAATTCCCTTTGAAGATTTTAACCGCGATGGCCAATAAAATCAGGCCAAAGAATTTGCGCATGGCCGAAAGACCGGCTTTGCCTATTTTTCTCTCAAAGAAATCTGTGGCATTGACCAATATGAATATCACGATCAAATTTGGAATGATTCCTAGCAAAATCGTCCATTCACTGTAAATTGCTTTTAATGAAAGTATGGTGGTTAAAGTACCAGAGCCAGCAATAAGTGGAAAAGCGATGGGCACAATGCTTCCGGAGGGAACTTCGGGATCGGTGCGAAAAATATCGATGCCTAACACCATTTCCAAGCCCAAAATAAACATGACAATACTACCCGCGATGGCAAAAGAACTTTTGTCAACCCCTAAGTATTTGAGAAAGAACTCACCAGCGAAGAGAAATCCTACCATCAAAACACCTGAGGCCAGGGTGACCTTTCCCGCACGAATATCGGGCAATTTCTTTTTCAATGAAATTAAAATTGGGATGGAGCCCAACATGTCTATCACGGCGAAAAGGGTGAATGCAACGGTTATGGAGTCTTGAATATTGAGCATCGGGGCTTTCGGGAAGAGGTGTTATTTGAATGGAGAATTGGGTTCTTTTTTAATCACATTGTAGGTGAGTCGGTCCGCCAATCTCGGAAACCATTTATTGATGAGTACCGCCATTTTCCCTTGTAACGTGAGTATCAGGTATTGTCGTTTTTTGTCGATGGCGTTCCATGTGGCCTCGGCTACCGCCTCGGCCGACATCAATTTATTTTCCTTCAATGGGGATTCGTTTTGTTGAGATCCATGAGCGTCTAAGGCAGTTTTGCGGATGTTGCTCTCGGTATAACCTGGACAAGCAATCAAAACGTGTAGACCCGTTTCCAAATTTTCACAGCGCAAACTTTCCAAAAACCCTTGCATTGCAAATTTACTCGCACTGTAACCCGTTCTAGCAGGTAGTCCTTTGAATCCCGCAATCGAGGAAACCCCAACAACAGTCCCTTTTTCTTTGAGTAGCCATGGCAATGCGTGTTTGGTGCAGTTTACCGTGCCCCAAAAATTGGTGTCCATCAGTTTGTGCAGTACAGACAATTCCGTATCAGCAAAAATGCCCCGCATCGAAATCCCTGCATTGTTGATCAATACATCGATTCTACCCCAAGCAGCAACTACATCGGCAATAAATCGCGCACAATCAGCTTCAACGCTTACATCGCCTACGGTTGAAACAAATTGGTTGTCTGACTGACTTTCCAAGGATGCCTGTTTACATGCAACCATTGTTTCTGATAGTCCATCGGCGGATCGGGCCATCAACCCAACCAAATAGCCGCGCTTTGATGCCGTAATGGCCAATGCTCGACCTATTCCAGATGACGCCCCGGTAATGAGAACAACACGCTTTTGCATGTTATGATTTCCATTTGATGGAACATCCAACCGGTGGAATTTCAGGGTAGTCGATTTCCAACCCATCAAAGGCAAACTCAATGGCATCTTCCAAATAAACCCGCATCACTGCAGCTTCATTGTCCCAAGCGTCGTCGATTGCTCCTTTGTAAACCAATTCTCGCCTTGCGTTGAAAAGGAAAACTTCCGGGGTTTTTTGTGCGCCCAACTGCTTCATGATTGCCTGCGATTCATCGTGCAAATAAGGGAAAGGCACGCCGTACTGTTTTACCAATCGCTGCATTTCGGCGTAGGAATCCGCTGGTTGAACATTGACATCGTTTCCATTGATGGCCAAAACCCCCAAATTGTCTTCTTCATATTGTTTTGCCAAGTGAATTAACCGCGACCAATAGGCTTGAGCGTATGGACAATGGTTGCATGTCACAACCACAAGTAATGCACTTTTGTCGGCCAAGTGATAGGTGCTTACCAATTTACCTGTGGTGCTTTTTAATTCAAAATGTTTCAGAGTTTCGCCGATATTCATGTGATGGAAATTAATCGCAATTTACGCAATTGGATGTGCATTTGTGGGTTTTTTGTTGGCGTGATAATTTGGGAAGATGCTTGCTTTGCGGTTACTTTGCGATAGACATGGATCAATTTGTTGTTTCAGCCAGAAAGTATCGCCCAACCACATTTGAAGATGTAATAGGGCAACGCCAAGTGGCAGAGACATTGATGCATGAAATCAATAACAACAAGTTAGCCCAAGCGTTTCTGTTTACCGGTCCTCGGGGCGTTGGTAAAACTACCTGTGCCAGGATTTTGGCCAAAGTCATTAACGCACAAGACGGTGGCGACCCAAACCAAGATTATGCTTTCAATATTTTTGAGTTGGATGCGGCCAGCAACAACTCGGTTGAAGACATCAGACACCTGATTGATCAGGTGAGGATTCCGCCCCAAGTTGGAAAATACAAGGTGTATATCATTGATGAGATACACATGCTTTCAACGGCCGGTTTCAATGCTTTTCTGAAAACTTTGGAAGAGCCCCCGTCATACGCCATATTTATTCTCGCTACTACCGAAAAACACAAGATCCTACCAACCATCCTCTCTCGTTGCCAAGTTTTTAACTTCAATCGCATCGAGACCCGCGACATGGTGGAGCATCTGAAAGGTATCGCCCAAAAAGAATCGATCGAAGCTTCGGAAGACGCCCTTCACTTAATTGCCAGAAAAGCCGATGGTGGACTGCGTGATGCCCTTTCGATGTTCGACCAATTGGTGAGCTTTGGGGGTGGGAAGATTACCTATGAATCAGCGGTTGATATTTTGAGCGTGTTGGATCTAGATACGTTTTTCGATGTTACATCAATGCTGGATTCATCGAATATTGCCGATGCTTTGTTGGTGTACGATGGAATCATTAAAAAAGGTTTCGATGGTTCAACCTTCTTGGGTGGAATGGCAGCACATTTCAGAAACCTTGCCGTGAGTAAAGAGACCAAAACACAATCGCTGTTGGATGTGTCGGAGTCGTTCAAATCCAAATATTTAGAGCAAGCAAACGTCCTTTCATTCGCCTTCATCTTGAACGGATTGAATTCTGTCTCTGAGGCTGAAGAGAAATACAAGCAATCCCGAAATCCTAGGCTGTTGGTGGAGTTGATGCTCATGAAATTGGGGCATCTGAATTCCTTCATTCAAAGTATCCCTTCCCTTGAAGAAGTAAAAAAAAAAATAGGGCAGAGTAGCGACAGCCCAAAGCCCGCAACGTTTAAACGTTCACCTTCAATTGTTGAGGATAAACCCAAGGTTCCTGCCTCGTCTTTGGTGAGCGCAACGTCTGATTTGCCGGTACAAGAATCTACGTCCATATCCAGTTCTATTGAGCCCTTGGCCGTTGAATCATCGAGCATTCAGTCCCAAACTCAGGAGGCTGATTCTACGCCATCCAATCACACACTCAATACGACAGAAAAATCTTTTGTTGCCGCCGACCCGAAACAGGTGAGTCAAGTGGCTGCAACCCGACTGAATGTAGGGAGTTTTGAAGAATTTAAAAGGAAAAAAGCAGCGTCAATAAAGTCCGTTGACGTTACAGAATCTGCTTCAGAAGGGGGGGATGTACTGTCTGAATCCAATAAAACGGTGCTTCCGCAACAAATCGCAATGGTTTGGGCAAATCCAATTGCCCAAACGTCGCCATCAGCACTCAAAACGCTGGATGAATTTTGGATCGACTTTTATCAACCTCAGACCCCACGGGTGCTTACTTGTTTGAAAGGGTTGAAATACGCTGTGGAAGACAATGTATTGGTGATTACAATGAATGCATCCCATCAAGAATCCATCATCGAAGAAATCCGACCTCAAATGATGCAAGCCATTCGGGCACAAATTCCTCATTTGAATATCCAAGGGATACAATCCGTGGTGGGTAAAATAGAAGTGCAGGAGAGAAGGCCCTATACCGACAAAGAAAAGCTGGAGTATTTGATGAAAAAACATCCCGGTTTGGCTGAAGCTCTGGAAACACTGCATTTGCGTTTGCCGTAATTAATTGAAAATTGGCTTAAAACACCGAAGATTCTTCGTTATTTTTGTGGGTGATGTCCACGACGGATCTTTCTTTCCAAAACACCTCTGTGGCCTTTGCCCACAAGTCTAATGGTGACCTCGCAAAAGCCCGTTGGCTATTTCGTTCGTTTAATTATCCAGCGTTGTTGACCTATGGTCCAACCATGGCCAAAGCCGCCGTTTTTTTTGGCTTTAAGCTTACCATCAAAAAAACCATATTTCAGCAATTTTGTGGAGGTGAGAACATTCAAGAGTGTGATACTGCCATTGAGAATTTGTCGAACAGTGGCATCGGAACCATCTTAGATTACTCTGTAGAAGGCGAAGAGAGTGAGGCCACATTTGATGAAACTTGTGCGGAAGTGCTCAGAACCATTGAACGAGCCAAAGGAAATCCCAACATTCCGTTTTCGGTATTTAAAACCACCGGTATTTGCTCTTCAGCAGTGCTGGAAGCGGCATCATCGATGATTGAAGAAAACCAAATTGTTGACATCGAATTGGTGGAGAATGGTTTACCCGAGGGATTGCAAGAGGGTTGGAAAAAGTCGATGGCCAGATTTATGCAATTGTGTAGCAGAGCCGCACAAAGTAAAGTTCGAATTTTTGTGGATGCTGAGGAAACCTGGTTACAACCTGCCATTGACCTTTTGGCGACCCACGCGATGGAGTTGTTGAACAAAGATCAAGCTTGGGTATTTAATACCCTTCAGATGTATCGACACGATCGATTGGCGTATTTGGAGCGACAAGTGGCTGAAGGTAAGTGTTACTACGGCTATAAACTGGTTCGCGGAGCTTACATGGAAAAAGAAAGAGCTCGCGCTGCGGCCAAAGGATACCAAGACCCGATTCAACCGAGCAAAGAAGCCACGGACACAGATTACGACAGAGCGGTCGCTTTTTGCCTTGATAACCATAATCGGGTGTCGGTTTGCATTGCTACCCACAACGAAAAGTCATCACTATTGGGGACGGAATTGTTGAACAAACATCAATTGCCAAAAGGCGATTGGATTGTATCCTTCTCGCAGCTGTTGGGCATGAGTGATCACATCAGTTTTAATTTATCGAACAGTGGCTATAAAGTCAGTAAATATGTGCCATATGGTCCTGTTTTGTCCGTGATTCCGTACTTGACACGCCGTGCTCAAGAAAACAGTGGTATGGCTGGACAAATGGGCCGGGAATTGGCCCTGATTGAGGCAGAAATCAAACGTAGAAAGTCATGAATTGGAAAAAACACTGGTATAAGTGGGTAGCCGCATTGTTCTTGCTCTACGTTGTATTGGGCGGGCTGTTTTTGCCATTGAAGCCCGGAATAACAGGGCTTTCACCGGTAAAAATCACCTCCGGTGGATCACAATCGCTGAAAATCAATGTTTATAATGCACCTTGGTTGAAGGAAAATGCGTTCAACGACAAAGAAATCGGACAGGGGAATTATCAAATCCCGACCAAAGTGATGTTGGTTTCCAAAGGGACGAAAGGCAGATTTCAAACCACTGCCATTAAATTTTCAGGAGATCATGGTCAATTGTTGGCCAGTATGAACCTAAATATGGGGTCGTCCAAGGTGTCAAACGAGTATTACTCTGTGTTTATTGAATTGAGCAATGGGAAATATTTGGGGTTGCCAGAGGCGATTTACATGGAGCGTGGTGCCAATGATACCGCGGGTAAATCAAACTTTATTGCTGAAGAAAATACCCAAGCCCGTGATGATCGAGAGATTTTTGAAATGAGTTTTCCCAATCGGATGGTATTAAACGAGAGTGTAAGAAACCTCTTTTACCATGTACCAATGTGGTTTGCCATGTTGGCGCTGCTGGGAATGGCCTGTTGGTATGCCATCAAATATTTGAGATTCGGACAGATGGAAGACGATATGTTTGCGGATTCTTTGGTTAGGGTAGGTATACTCGCCGGTATTTTAGGATGTATCACCGGTGCAACCTGGGCAAGGGTGACTTGGCAGTCTTGGTGGCCGGCGGCCGATCCCAAACTCAATGGCGTGGCCATAGGTATGACCATGTATTTCGCGTATTTGCTGCTGCGTTCAACATTGACGGATCCATACCAAAGGGCAAGAATTACTGCAGTGTATTCGGTGTTCATCTTCCCAATTTTTATCGCCCTGATTCTGATCATGCCCAAACTTTCTCCCAATTCATTGCATCCGGGCTCTGGGGGCACTGTGGGTTTTAATAAGTATGATTTGGACTCAACGATGCGGTTGTTTTTCTATCCAGCAGTGATAGGATGGATCGCATTATATTACTGGATCGCCAATTTGCGATATAGAATCGCTACCCTTAAAGAAAAAGAACTGAACGCATGAAACAAACCATCACTGAGCAATTCGACGCCAATGCCGCTGAGCTCTTGGCAAAACACAATTTGATGAATGCCGTATACGCTGTATTGGCCATCATTTTCGTGGGCATATTGTTGTATTTAGTTAGACTGGATCGCAAAGTATCCAAAATCGAAAAGCAATCATGAAACCCTTTCACCTCATTTTGTTGGTCCTCGCCGGGATTGGTATCGCTACGGTGATTAGTATGTACGGCAATACAACCCAGTACGTGGCATTTCCTGATGCACAGCGCATCGCCCAAGAAAATCCGGGAAAAACTGTACATGTGGTATGTAAATTAAACAAAGCAAAACCCATTGTATATGATGCGCAAACCAACGCCAACCGATTGGAGTTTTATGGATTTGATTCCCTGAACAATGAAAGCAAAGTAGTGTTTACGAAGCCCAAACCAGCTCAGTTTGAGCATTTGGAAAAAATGGTGTTGATCGGAAGCTACGACAAAGACCATTTTTTGGCTACAGAAATATTGAGTAAATGTCCTTCTAAATACGAGGATGCCCCTGGCGCTACAACTGCATCAAAATGAAGCCGGTAGAAGCCCCAATTGTATTTAATGGAGAATGGCTATGGTTGGGAAACCTGGGTCATGTGTTCGTGATTTTGTCGTTCATCGCCACAATATTGTCGGCCATTTTTTATTTTCAACACGAAAAAAATCAATTGTCTGCGGGACTAATTTGGGGAAAGCGGTTCTTCCAAATCCACGCGGCCGCCATCGTAGCGGTATTCGTGGTGTTGTTTTCAATCATTTTCTTTCATCGATATGAATTTCATTATGCATGGCGACATTCAAGCAACAGTTTGCCTGTTTATTACATGATTTCCTGTTTTTGGGAAGGTCAAGAAGGCAGCTTTCTGCTTTGGCTATTTTGGAATGCATTGATAGGCTTAGTATTGCAGAGAACCGCTAAGAACTGGGAATCTCCGGTGATGGTGGTCGTGGCGTTTGCCCAAATTGCGTTGGGTTCGATGTTGTTGGGGTTCCATTGGGGCGAATTGAAAATTGGTAGTTCCCCATTTGATCTGTTGCGTGAACAACGTCCCGATTTCCTGAATATCCCCATTTTAGGGCAGTTGGGTGTGGGCAATTATTTACAAGTCTTCAAAGACGGGAATGGATTGAATGCATTGCTTCAAAATTATTGGATGGTTATACATCCACCCACCTTGTTTTTGGGATTTGCCACAGCGATTGTTCCTTTTGCCTATAGCATTGCCGCTCTCTGGAGAAACAACGATAGGGGTTGGATCGCTCATGCGCTCATTTGGGGTTTGGTCTGCGTGGGTATCCTTGGTTTGGGAATCATCATGGGTGGATTCTGGGCCTATGAAGCGCTTTCTTTTGGTGGATATTGGGCCTGGGATCCAGTAGAAAATGCATCCCTGATGCCGTGGCTTATCATGGCTAGCGCGGCACACATGTTGATCATTACCAAAGCCACGGGCCGACACCTGTTCACCTCGCATTTGCTCACGCAATTGGCGTTTTGGTTGGTCTTGTATGCCACATTCCTGACGCGCAGTGGTATCTTGGGAGAAGCCAGTGTGCATTCATTCACGGATTTAGGCTTGTCGGGGCAGCTGCTGTTGTTCCTATTGGCGTTTTTAGCGCTCGGTTTGGTGGTGGTATTGCAAGGGGGGAAACGCAGGATAGCCCTGTATGTGATTGCCGCGGTTTTGTTGGTGCCAATGTTGTTGGCTTACAGTATCCATACCCCTGAAACGGTTGAAACATTTTATCAGTGGCTGAAAGGACTTGGTACTTTGTTGTTTTTGGGTTGGTTGGTCTACTATGTGTATGCCTTGTATCAACGAACAAAAGTGGAAATGGATGAGGAAAAGCTTGATTCCAGGGAATTTTGGATGTTCTTGGGCTCTATGTTCCTGATTTTGTCGCTGGTGCAAGTGTTTGCAGCTACCAGCATTCCTGTTTTCAACAAATTGTTTGGTTATAAAACAGCTGTTCCTTCAGCAGCAGATTACAACCGTGTTCAATTGTGGTTGGCGATGCCCATCATGTTGTTGATGAGTTTGGGTTATTGGTTCAAATTCCGTGGCACTGAATGGTCTGCCATCAAAAAAACCATGATTCAGTTGGGCATTGGGGTGGTGGTGCTAACCGTGCTGCTGATGTTTGGATTTGACATCAAAGAGTTCAAGTTTGTATTGTTCTTGGCGTTGAGTATCGCTTTGGTTTTGGCCAATACTGTGTATGGTTACCAAAAGAAAAAATTCGAATGGCTGCGTTGGGGTGGAAACATCGCCCACGTTGGATTCGGCGTTCTGCTCATGGGCGTTCTGGTTTCATCGGTGAATAAAAACATCCTGTCGGCCAGCAAAGAGGGAATCGATTTAGCGCCCGAAGTTGATCAAAAAGGAAATCAAGACGCAAAAGGCATCAAGTTTAACCGCGAGAACCAGCTGTTGTATAAAGGCAAGCCACAACCCATTCAACAATACACCGCATTGTATATCGATGAAAGAAAAGGCACTGGCGTGGATAGCATCGACAAATACTTTAAGGTGGCTTTTGTTAAAAAGGATGACCAAGGAAAAACGGTGGATAGTTTTGTGTTAGAGCCAAAAACCCAAAACAACCCCAAAATGGGTCTCCTGGCTGAGCCTTCAACGCGACATTTTATCCATAAAGATGTATTTACCCACGTGAATTATGAAAGCAGCCTAGACAGAAAGGAGCCTTTCAGCAATTTCCGCATAGATACAGTTGGTTTTTTCAGACCTTTTATCACCCAAACAGGCAAAGTGGTGATGACCATCGATAGCATCAATCGCAGCAAAGATTCCAATGGACTCAGAATTCAATTGTCCATCAAAGCCAAGCGATTGGGTGATTCAGTATGGTTGAGGCCTGAATTTTTAATCAATGAACAGACGGGATCGTTCGACATGCTTCCTGCTGAAAGCAATCGCTTTGGCATCATGGCGGCTATTTTAAACCTGGAAATTATCGACCCCAATCCCGCTAAGCAGAACATTCGTTTTGTCATTCAAACTGGGGAGAAAACGCCTGTTTGGGACTATATAGTGATTCAAGTGATTGAGTTTCCTTGGATCAATTTGGTATGGGCAGGTACCATCATCATGGTGATTGGATTTGTATTGGCCGTATTGAATCGCATCAACAAACAAAAGCAGCTCACATCATGAGTGCAAGGCTACTGATATGGGGTTACGGCCGTGTTGGTAGCGCAATAGCGAGTCAGTGTATGGCACGTTGGTCAACGAATATTGGCCAATCAAACGGCTTTGATGAATTATGGGTGTTGAGCGAAAAACCCAGACCCACCCAGCTAGACCCTTCGGTTAAGTGGGCATCAGGCAATCAAATCCTTTCAAATCCTTCAGGAAACTTGACCCCAGGTGATGTTGTTTTATTGACGGTTTCAGATAGTGCCATTGCCGCATTGGCTGCGCAGTGCGATGTTGCCGGAATAACCGTCGTTCACTGCAGTGGTGCTACACCGCGCATTTCACTGGAAAAAGCAGCCTCAATGGTGTTCTATCCGCTGCAGACTTTCACTTCAGATTCACAGATTGACTGGTCAAAGGTGCCAGTTTTTACAGAATCATCGGCTGATGTGGACCCCGGTGTTTTGAAAATTATTGCCGGTTTATTGGGCGTGGAGCGATGGATGGAAATTTCATTTTCTGCCCGACAAAATTTACACATGGCTGCTGTGTTTGCCAATAATTTTACCATTGCAATGGCTGGAATCGCCCATGATATCCTAAAAGCTGAAGGTCTTGAGGAGGATTGGATTAGGCCTATTCTCGCCAAAACCGCGGAAAATTTAGGCGCCAGCGATCCATGGAACAAGCTCACAGGTCCGGCGAAACGGGGTGATTTGCAAACGCAGCAAAAGCATCTAAGTTTGTTGTTGAACCATCCCCAATTACAAGATATTTACACCATCATGTCTGGGTACATCCACCATCGAACCAACGACAACGATGCGGATGCACCCAAAATGGATTAAAATATACTGTATCTCAGACCAGCATAAATGGTGAAACCGTTGGTTGGTCCCCAAGCATAACCGGCATCAAACCGTTGACTGGCGGGTATTTCCCAATTCATGACAGGATGATGATTTTGCACATTCCCCAAATTCTCGCCGCCAATATACCATTCAAATGCAGGGCTCATGACCTTTCGGATTTGGGTGTTAAAAATGAAGTAGGAGGGACTGTAACCCGGGTGTTTGGGATGATTTACAGAGGAAAAATAGGGAAGTCGCTTGCGGCTATTGTATTGGGTAACGACATCAAAATACCATTTGTTTTTCGAATTGTATTGCATAACAAATAGTGCCCTGTGTACCGATTGGAGTGGCTGTTGCATGAATTGACTATCCAACCAACTCCGAGAATCGATCCAACGATAACTAAGCTTGTAACTCCAACGACGGTGGAAGTAGGCCGAAAAGTCCATTTGGGTCGTACGGGTACGTCCAGCTTGTTTTCCAGAAACTGAATGCACAAAAACTTCGGTTTCCGATACATCGCGATCAACCACCATTTGAGATAAAAAGCGGGTTTCGAAAATGTCTGCGGTAAAGGTTGCGGGGTAACCCATCGACATGAAATTGCCCAAATAACTCAGTCCATAATTCCAAGCTTTCTCCTGTGGCATCCATTTTTGTTGAATCAGTTGAGCTTTGTCAATAAACAAGGTACGACCATTGATGAATTGGGGCAGATGCTCAGCTAAGAAATAACTGCTCCTCCTGGCAAGTCCACCTTGTGCGTTGATGCGGTGCTGTTTTGTTACTGTCCATTTCAGATGTAGCCTAGGCGTTGCGTAAAGTCCATAAACGGAATGAAAATCGGCTCGGAGTCCTACAACGGCCGATATTTTCTCTCCTTCCAGGGTGTATTCCCCGAAAGTGCCAGCCGATTTCTGCCAGCCGTCTAATCGAAAACTATCGCCATTGTCGTTGGTTAGGGATTCGTTGAGATGACTCCCAAGAAGGGATAGGCCAAACTTTAAATTGGCTTCATTTTTTTTTGGCAACTGATAAATGCCACTGTAGTAGTATCGTTCCTCGGTTCCCGCGTATTTCCGATTCTGTAACGAGTTCAAGACAGACTCAATTCGATGCTTTGACACGTTAAAGATGTTTCCCAAACTTCGATCGCCATTTTGTGATAGAAACAATCCCAGTTTGCCATAAGCTTCAATATGAGATTCGTCAAAATCAAATTTCATGGCCATGGGATCGCTACTGATTTCGTTGAAGGAACCGGCAGCCAGTGTACCGCCCAATTTCTGATCGCGATATCCCAAAAACCCTAATTGTGATTCGGCTCTTTTGCCCGGGATTTGGGTGTGGTTACTCACCAAAAATCGCTGAGACAAAGGCATATCCGCCAACCCATCTTTGCCCATATCGGTCGTGCGATACTGTCCACCAGAGTGCAAATAAGTATGCGAAATGGCTTTGTTGGCGATGATTGATTTGGTGATTGCGTTTGCTTCGGCCCGACCTTGGTGATTACTGTAGGCATTAAAAAACAACCGTGGATCCTTCAAATCAGCCTTCATTTGGTAATTCAACCCGCCGGTAAGTCCGTCCGCGCCCAACGTGGCAGAGCCAGCGCCTTTGGCAAGTTGGACCGAAGAAACCATGGGGCCAGGGATGTTGCTGAGCCCATTGAGCGTGGCCAAGCCATTGATGCTGGGTATGTTTTCGCGCGACATTAGCACATACTTACCTGCAAGTCCCAACATTTCAACTTGTTTTATCCCCGATACACCATCGGCATTGCTAACCTCCACCGTGTTGCTTAGCTCGAAACTCTCTGAAAGAGTGCAACATGCCGCCTTTTTGAATTCGGTTTCGGTCAGTATTTCGGTTAAACTGATGCCTTTGCCACTAAAGTGAGCCCCGCGTTCTTTGCGAATGTCAAGCATTGATAACGTATCGATGTCGTTGGTGTCATTTGCCGCCGTCCTCTGCTGATTCACTGTAGATTGCCCCGAACGGGGATTTACATTGGATTGTGCAGAAATGAATTGGGAGTAGCTAGAGATACCAATGACACAAATCGAAGTGATTAGTGTTGATGAGGCCCCCATTCGTCGTCGTCTTGGCGATATTTACAACAATCAGGCAAACTCTCATAAACCACGTTGCTGGCTTTCACTTTTTCTGTGTCGTGACCAACCATGGCAACCATGTTGTGCAGTTGAATTTCTTCCAATTTGCGCGGGTCGTAGGTGACCGTGAGTATTTTGCTATCCAAGTTGAACACAGCCTTGTATACTCCTTTTTTATCCAAGGCGTTTTCTACACGATCCTTACACTGTCCGCAATTCGCCTCTACCGCGAAGCTAATGAGTGTCTTTTTTACTGGTTTTGGGTTGGCCGCTGACCTGTGGATGTTTGCCATCCCTGTGATACTCAACAGCATCGCTGTGAGTAGTATGATTGATTTTTGTTTCATATTTTTGTTTTGTGTTTGGTTAAAATTGATTGATCGAGGTATTGCGATAAAATCAAATTATCCAAACACAAATTACATCGGAGGTGGGATTTTTTGCAATGGCATCGGGGGGATGTTTTCCCAGCTTTGCCCGATGATTGCTGACACCGCAATGTGGAAATGAAACTGTAACAATTCGACTCCAAGCGGCAGAAAACCACTGAGTCGTTTTGGTTAGTTGGAATTTGGTGGGAGTTACAGGGAGGGGAGATAAAGCGAAGAAATAGGCCTCTTTACAACAAGCGGTTTCGGAAAACCCCACTTGTGATTTTTCATCGCAACAACTGCCGTGTTTAGACGCTGAAGCAAATGATTCGGTATGACAAGTATCGCTCCAAATATGGGTCCCGTCTTCGTCGCAAATGTGATACGCCATTTGTGCTGCGCCGCTCGAAAGCAGCACCAAAATCATGGTAAAAACGTACATGAATTTGCGCATCAATACAAAGTTAGAGAATTTTCCATTCCATTGCTCTTTTGTTTGTATTATCGCATGAGGATCATGAGTTGGCGTAATTTGTTCAGGGTCAAGACCGATTTTCCAGTAAATCAGGAGTCTGGGTCATTGAAACGTGTATTGGGCGTTCGCGATTTAACATTTTTTGGAATTGCAGCCATTATTGGTGCGGGTATTTTTAGTTCAATAGGCGAGGCATGCGCGGAAGGTGGACCTGCGAGCGTTTATTTAATCGTGATCTGCGGCATTGCCTGTGCGTTTGCGGCTTTGTGTTATGCTGAGTTCGCATCACGCATCCCGGTTTCTGGGAGTGCTTACACATACGCATATGCCTCTTTTGGTGAGTTGTTCGCATGGGTCATTGGTTGGGCGCTCATCATGGAATATGCGATTGGCAATATTTATGTCGCTTTTTCATGGTCTGGTTACGTAGTCCATCTGCTCGACCAAGTCGGATTTTACCTGCCTCGTTGGATGGTTACTGATTATTCCACCGCCTCTGAGGTGTTTCACAACGTGGCTTCCAAAATGAATTTGGGAAGTTACAGTCAAGCCGATCAACAAGCTTTTGCCGCTTATGATCAAGCACCGATATTGATGGGGCTTCACATCGTATTTGATGCGCCTGCATTGCTTATTAATTTGCTGATAACTGCGCTCGTATTTCGGGGTGTTAAAGAATCAAGAAATGCCTCAAATGTTATGGTGGTCCTTAAATTGGTGGCCATTGTTTTGGTGATTGCCGTGGGTGTTGCTTACATCGATACCAAGAACTATGAACCATTCATGCCCGAGGGATTTCAGGGTGTCATGAAAGGCGTTTCGGCCCTGTTCTTTACCTACATCGGTTTTGATGCGGTAAGTACTTTGGCGGAGGAGTCCAAAAACCCACAGCGCGACCTCCCAAGAGGCATGTTCTATTCCTTACTCATCTGCACGATACTCTACATCTTCATCACATTGGTGTTAACCGGAATGGTTCCATACAAATCATTGGCAGTAGGTGATCCATTGGCGTATGTTTTGGGTGCAAGGGGCATTGATTGGCTTGAATACATTGTTTCTATTGTTGCCGTGGTAGCGATGGCCAGCGTGCTGTTGGTATTTCAAATGGGACAGCCACGCATTTGGTTGAGCATGAGTAGAGATGGATTATTGCCTCCGGCGTTTTCCAAAGTTCACCCAAAATACAGTACCCCTTCATTTTCTACCATTGTTACGGGGTTGATGGTGGGGGTGCCCATCTTGTTTACCAATGAGCATTTCGTGCTCGATTTTACCAGTATTGGAACCATTTTCGCTTTTGTATTGGTGTGTGGCGGTGTTTTGCTTTTGCCCCCGAGATCGGAAGGGGAAGGCAAGGGATTTCGTTTGCCTTACATCAGTGGGAAATATATTTACCCGGCTATAATTATTGGCTCTATCGTTATAGTTCGATATAATTTTCCGGGCTATTTTGGGGATCTCGTTAATTTAAGCCATTGGGATAATATGTTCACTGTTGGACATGCTCTGTATTGGATTTTACTCATTGGTTTGGCGATTTTTAGTTTTCTCCGCAGTTGGTCGCTCATCCCGCTGTTGGGCTTGAGTATTTGCGCATACCTTTTAACAGGCATGGAAGCCAACAATTGGTATTGGTTCTTTGGATGGTTTGGTTTGGGTTTGATCGTTTATTTTTCCTATGGATACCGAAGAAGTAAATTGGTAATCAAGTAAATTTGTAAAGCATGATCGATTTACCTAGAAAAGACGTTCCTGAGCGAAAGGAAAAGAGCATCGCAGACGTCGTGAAGCGGATGAATGATCGATACCATTTAACCCAAAAGCACAACGAGATAGAACTGGTTAAACAGTGGGGTGAAATTGTAGGTCAGCTGATTGCCAAACACACAGCAAGTGTATCTATTAAAGGGAAAACCCTTTACGTGACTTTCGATCAAGCGCCTCTCAAAAATGAAATGTTTTTACAAAGAGAAACCCTCATGCAAAAGGTGAACGAGAGAATGGGAGCAGGTTTTGTAGAGAAGATCTTTATTGGTTAGGAAGTTGCTTGTTGCGTCTTTCCTGCTGCGCCAAGGCTTTTTCGATGCTTATGTTCAATTCGAATCCCACAATGACAGTCAGTACGTTGATGTAAATTAAAATCATTAAAGCGATGATTGCACCAATGGATCCGTACACTTTGTTGTAGGTATTGAAATTGTTTACGTACAATCCAAATCCCAAGGTTGAAATACCCCCTAAAGCAGTGGCCATGATACTTCCCGCACTCAAGAACCGCCATCGCTTATGGTTTGAAGGGCCGAAGTAGTATATACTGGATATTCCAATTTGAAATAACGTCGCAAGAACCAGGTATTCTAGCAACATGATCATGAATGAATAAACACCCGCAAATGGCCAATCATGTTCAGTAATGTAAGTTACACTCTGAAAAGCCCAGGTGAGTAGGAGCAATGCCACAATAATCAGGATACTGATCCAAAAAGTCATGAAAACGGCTTTCCCACGAACTTGTAACCAATTTTTCTTCTTGGCAAAAGGAAGTCTGCGGTTGAATGAGTTAATGAGTAGGTGAAAGGCGTTCGATGCAAAATAGATGGTCGTTATAAAACCGAATGAGAGCAATCCGGTATTTTGTTTATTCAGAATCTCTAAAATGGTTTCTTGTATCTCCCTGAATGTCTGCTTTGGCAATACGCGAGATAACTCCTGAATGAACTGCGATTTCAATCCATGTAAGGGCAGGTAGCCAATAAGGGTAAGCAGAAAAATTAGCGCCGGAAACAATGCCAAAAAGAAGTTGAAACTCAAGCTGGAAGCACGGGTACTTAGGTTCTCCATGAACATGGATCTCAAGAAGTATTTGCCCACATCGTAAACACTCTCTCCCTGTAAAGCCCGTAATTTGGTTCGTTTTAAGTATAGTATGAAGGGGTGCTGCTCGCTAGAATCGCCAGGTTGAGGCTCGTTGCTTTGAAAAAAACCCTCGTCTGAAAGCTGTTCGTCGCTAGCAGAATCAATGCGGTTTTTGATGGATTTGTAATATCCCATGGATTTTATGGCAAGAAACGATTAAAACTCGTATTTGTCAATGATTTCCTGCGGTACTTTCACGGGCTTCAAGTCGGATTTTCTGGCATAAAACATTTCTGTCGTTGCCGTACTCAGTAGTTCACCCAGTTGATTCAAAACACGATAGTGAAACACACAGCGAATGGTAGGTTTTTCGAGAATCCAAACTTCAATGCTCAATATATCATCGTAACGGGCGGCCTTTTTAAACTCAAAACTCATGGACCGGACGGGCATAATTAATCCGTTGTCCTCCATTTCTTTGTACGTGATGCCCTTAGAGCGCATTTGTTCAGTCCGCGCCTCTTCCAAATACAATGCATATACCGAGTGGTGTAAGAATCCCATTTGATCGCATTCAGCATAGCGAACCCGAACTTTGTGTGTGTAAATCATCGCTTAGTATCTTAACAGAAAATTCTCTTTTTCTTGGGTGTTCCTTGCAAAAGCCATGCCCATCGCAAATAAATCTATACCCACAGTAATTTTTGGTTGGTTTTTGAGCTGTTGCCATAAGAGTCCTTGCTCTTGTGAATGCCTTAATGTTGTCATTACGATACAACCACGATCCCCCAATTTGGGTGTGGCCCAATCCACCAATTTCCAAAATTCTACGGATTCCAATGCTTCGTTAATGATTAATAAATCAATGGAGTTCGTGGGCAAATTGCCCAACTTCTTAATGATATCATCTGCTTTTTGATACGATGAAAATGATACAGATTCTCCACAATCGTATTCACGAATGTTGTATTCGGAAATGGTTAAGAGGGTATCCACTTTATCAAAAACAAAATACCGATTTACCTCCGCTGAGCCCCGCTGAAAATACAATGGCATCACACCCATGCTACTGCCAATTTCAATGATGTAATTTCCCAACTGTTGATCTTGGATCCATCGAAAAATTAATCGATTGTATTTCGACGATGGAATTAGTTCTAAAGCGAATTTGCTTAATAAAATCTCCCTGTCATTGAATTTAATCTTGCGCTTTGATTGAATCAATCTTTTTCGACAAAGTTCTGCAGATGGTTCAAATTGACAGGCCAAATTACCATACAAAACCCTGTCCGTAAAATGGTAAACAAAAGGGGAGTGAACCCCATGTCGGTTCGTACTTTGAACCAAATAAAGTAAGTAGTCAATCAGTCCGAAAATGCCTTGAAGGCTCATGACGAAACACTCTTCAGCGCTTTCAATTCTTGTTGTGCCTTAGCAATCATCTCCTTCGCCTTGGCGATATTGTCATCAAATTGCTTGGTTACGGCTTCCGCATTTTTGCTGTGTTTGAAAAATGCTTTGTTGTTTTCCATGGTGGAAATTTCGTCGTTGTACTTCGCGATTTTCTCCTTGATTTTACGCTCTTCCATTTGTAAACGCTTTTGTCCATCGCCAGATTGGGCCAATTGACTGAAGTGTTCCTTTTGCATGGTGGTGCGCTGAGAATTGCTGACAGATCTGAATCGATTGAAAATTTCATCCGCAAGACCTTGGTAGGTTTTATTCAATTGTTGATAGGTTTTACCCGATACAAAGCCAGCGTCGTTCCACTGTTTCTGTAAAGCCTTCAATTCTTGAAACAATAGTTGGTGTTCAATGGTTTCGTTGGCTTTTAATGCCTCGAGTCCCAAGATTACATCTTTCTTTTTCTGAATGGCACCACTTTCTTCTTGTTTGCGCTGTTTGAACCATTCGTTTTTTCTTGCATAGAAGTGGTCAAATGCCGCTCTAAATCGCTTCCATACCACCTCGTTTTGTTCTTCAGGTACAGGTCCAACGGTTTTCCATTCATCTTGAAGCTTTTGCAAGGCCTCCGATGTTTTCATGAACTCATTGGCGTCTTTTAGCGCTTCTGCCTTTTCACAAAGCTCGATTTTGCGTGAAAGGTTGTCTTTTTTACTTGAATTTAAATCTTTGAAAAAGTGTTTGCGCTCCCCGTAAAACTGGTTGCGAATGGCTTTGAATCTAGACCAAGTTTCTTCGTTTTTCTCGGTTATAACAGGGCCGATCTTTTTCCATTCCAACATCAATTCATCCAAATCCTTGGCAATTTTTGCCCATTCCTTTGGTTGAGAAGGCAATACCGCGATGGAAGTTTCTGCCTTTTCAATGAGAATGATCTTCTTGTCCAAATTTTGCTGTCGGTCCGCATCGATTTTGACTTGCTGCGCTTTCTTTGCATCAATAACGATGTCAGACGCTGCCTTGAATCGTTTCCAGATATCGTCGGAAATTTCAGCACGGACGGGACCTGTGTTTTTCCAATCTTCGTGATATTTATTCAACTGCAACAAAGCTTTTCGGATATTGGGTTCATCCTTCAATTGTTCTGCGCGTTTGATGAGATCAATTTTAACCTCTAAGTTTTTGTCCTTGTCCAATTCTTTGAGTTCGTTGAAAACAGAGAGCTCGTTATAAAATTTATCGATGTAGAATTTGTAGGCGGTGTACAATTCATCTTGGGATTCTTTGGGTATATGACGAATTTCACGCCATTGACGCATATATTCCCTCAATACATCTAAACTATGGTCGTTTTCTTCAGATTCTACCAGGGCTTTAATTTTCTCCAATATCAGGCGCTTCTGATTCAAATTGTGCAGTTTTTCTTCCTCCGCGCGTTTGCGTTCTTCTTCTCTGCGCTTTTTAAATTCAGCGATTACTTGATTCAATGCTTGCTTTTGCTCATCGGCAGGTGCTACAAAATCACGTGGATCTTTTCCATCCTCCACCCATTGTCTGATTAATCCCGGTCTTTCCTGAGCCAATAAATCTTCAAACACATTGCGCAATGCTTGAAGCTGTTGATAGGCTTTCTTCACATCCGTTGAATGTGTCAACTCTTTCGCAGCAGCCACCAATTCCTCTTTACTGAGGCTGGTGTATTGCGATTCAAGGGATACTTCTTCGTTGTTTTGTTCAATCAACTGCTCAGCAACACTGAGTTGGTCGGCATAGCTTTCTGCTACTTTTTCGATTTCGTTTGCCATTGAAAAAAGGGTAGGTATGGGGTGATTTAAAAGTCCAAATTGGATTTCGACAACAACATCCACAAAGCGGCTTCCGCGGCTTCTGCACCTTTGTTGCCCAAAGAACCGCCAGCGCGGTCGAATGCTTGCTGCTCTGTATTGGTTGTGATGATGCCAAAAATACAGGGCTTACTAAATTTTAATGCCAATTGTCCGATGCCATCGGTAACTGCATTGCACACATAATCAAAATGTGGGGTGTCGCCTTTAATTACACAGCCCAAATTAATTACTGCGTCACAGTCTTTTTCAAACAACCATTGGGCCGCAGTGGGTATTTCAAATGCTCCAGGAACTGATAACTCCACAATTTCCAATGACTGTTGTGAATGAGTCTCAATCAATGTGTCTAACGCGCCTTGTCTGAGTACGCTGGTGATGTGATGATTCCACGCAGCTGTAACAATACCAATTCTGTAGTGGTTTTGATCGTAAGAAAAGGAGGGTTGAGGGGAAGAAGAAAGCGATGTAGCCACCGGGTATCTTATTTATTCAATTCACCCATCAAGCCTTTTAGGCGATAGATGTACTTCTCTGCCTCTTGACCTTCGCGAGTAGCGCTGTATTTGCTTTCCAACGTTTCGTAGCAACTCAAGGCCGACGCGTAATCTTTGGTAAGTTCATAATGAACAGCCGCTTTTTGATAGTAGGCACTGGTGTATTCGTTTTCTCCCAATTTGGCCGCTTTTTCATACAAATCCGCAGCTTTTGAAAGATCACCCAAACCGCTGTAGCAAGCAGCTTTTGCAGCGATGGCTGATGGACCTAAGATGGCATCTCCCGCGTTGAAATTATCCAAATAATCCAAGGCTTTTTTGTATTCGCCTTTTTTCAAGTAAGACAACCCAGCCATCAAACTGGCTTCTTTTCCTTTGGCTGTCATGCTGTACTTATCGGCAATTTCTACCGCTGACATGATTTTGTTTACCTTGTCACCTTTCAATACAACATCCAAAGAATCAGATTTGAAGTAATGCCACAATTTGGCAAATTTCACCTCAGCCTCTTTTTCTTGACCAGGCATGTAAAACTGAAACCAGTATACCGCACCACCAATAATGGCGATGGCAACTAGTCCAATTTGTTGAACGCGTTTTTTATTGGCTTCGTAATAAGCTTTTATGCTGGTTTGAATAGATGTGATACTCTCTTTGATGTTCATAATAAAAATAAGGAGGCGCGAATATAAGAAATTTCGTGATTAGTCAGTAATGTATGGGTAGTCGTTTTCAACGTAAACGTCTGTGTACAATTCAGAAGCATCGGGATAAGCAGAATTTTCAGCGAATTGAACACTTGCATTCACTTCAGCGATGATTTCTTCTTCCATTGCATCAAGTTCTTTTTCCGTTGCGTACTTCTTAGAAAGGATGGTTGCTTTGGTGGTTTCCAGAGGATCTTTGGTTTTGTAGTCCGCAACCTCTTCTTTGGTTCTGTAGCTCGCAGGATCACTCATACTGTGTCCTCTGTAGCGGTATGTTTTGATTTCTAAGAATACCGGACCTTTCCCTGATCTAGCGTGCTCGCAAGCATTGGAAATGGCTTCATGCACTGTTTCGCACTTCATGCCATCCACTTGAAAACTCGGCATGTCGTAGCCCAAACCAATTTTGTAAATATCCAATAAGTTGGTGGTTCTCTCTACACTGGTACCCATGGCATATTGGTTGTTCTCGCAAATGAACACAACCGGCAGTTTCCAAAGCATCGCCATGTTATAGGCCTCATGCAACGCACCTTGTCTTGCCGCGCCATCACCGAAGAAAGTCAAGCTTACATTGCCAGTATTGTTGTACTGTTCTGCAAACGCCAAACCGGCACCCATGGGTATTTGTGCCCCTACAATGCCGTGACCTCCGACAAAATTGTGCTCCTTCGAAAACATGTGCATCGAACCGCCCTTGCCGCCAGTACAACCCGTTTCTTTTCCGTACAATTCGGCCATAACCGCATTGGCGCTAACTCCCATGGCCAAAGCATGACCATGGTCGCGGTAGGCAGTAATTACTTTATCTCCCGTTTTGATGGCCGTCATCATGCCTGCTGTAATCGCCTCTTGTCCAATGTATAAATGGCAAAATCCCTTGATTTTTTGCTGTCCATACAGTTGGGCCGCTTTTTCTTCGAAACGACGTTGCAACAAAATATTTCTATACCAATTGAGATATTCTTTCTTACCGAATTTCATTTGTCTTTGATAAAGTGTCGGCAAAAATAAAACGAAACCACCGAATCTGAATCATACTTGACTCAGGAAATGTGTAATTACAATCAAATCTTTTCTTCGATGTTCTTGACCTTGTCTTTTATAAGGCCAATTTCTCGCTGTATCATTCGGATGGCTGGACCTATATCGTTGGATTCCGTGGCAGTCGGTTCTTCGAATTTTGGATTGATGTAATTTACAAATTTCCAAATCTCTAAAATATCGTCAACCTTCACCGTGTAAGGACTGTATAAAGTGTTGGTGCTGCAAAGCAAAAACGTACCGTCTTCCTCGATTCGGTTGTAAAGCACCTTGAAAACAATGCCTTCATCTTGCGTAATCACAATGTAGGGATGCCCATTTCTTACCATGTTCCAATCCTGCACATATTCACCTGTAACAAATGCGCCGTCTGAAACAGGGGGCATACTGTCGCCAGAAATAGGGAAGCTCCTGTACTTACGGTTGGCCGATAAAAAAGGCAAATTAAATGCAGGCAGTGTTTTTATGTAATCAGGGTCAGCATAACCAGTGGCATATCCCGCCTTGGCCTTCAAAGGGACAAGTTCAATGTTCTCGTCGTTGTCTGCATTTACAGTAGTCGCCAAAATGCGCAATCGAGTGCCCGTAAGGTCCAAGTCAAATCCTTTTTCTAATTGCGACAGTTGCAATTCGTTCAATCGCGCCAAATCAGTGCGAAGCAATTTGTCGATGTTGATTTGGAAAAACTCCGACAATCGAATCAAGATCTGAATGCCAGGTTCCGCTACCCCGTTTTCATAACTGTTGTAGGCAGAACGAGTAATGTTCAGACTTTTTGCCACGTCTTCTTGACTTCTTTTGCGGCGTTTTCTAAGGAGTTTGAGGTTTTCTTTGAGGAACATTGTTAAAAAAATTGACAATTATGTGCTTGGTAAATGAACAACAGAAATTTCAATTTGTCAAGTTTTTCTAACTTTTATTGTCATTTTTTTTAGCATCGTCAAAATTGTCAATAAAATGGTGATTGTATATCACTTTAAGGGTTTGCGAATCGTTTGGTTTGATTTTACTTTGCTACTATGAACTTTTGGCTGATTAAATCAGAGCCTTTCAAGTATAGTTGGGAACAATTCAACAAAGACCAACAAACCTTTTGGGACGGCGTGAGGAATTACCAAGCTAGAAACAACCTGATGGCCATGGAACTGGGAGACCTTTGTTTGTTCTATCACAGCAACGAAGGCAAAGAAGTAGTAGGGGTAGCAGAAGTAGTTAAAACCCATTACCAAGATCCAACAACCTTGGAAACGGCTTGGGTTGTTGTGGATGTTAAGCCCGCGTACAAACTGAAAAATCCTGTCTCCCTTCACACAATGAAATCAGATCCTCGCCTCACCAACATGGGGCTATTACGTCAACCAAGGTTATCAGTCATCGCATTGTCAAAAGATGAATTTGATACCGTAATTTCTCTATCCAATGAGCCAACCTAAACTGCTCATCAACACACACAAACTCAACCTCATCATCAAGAGGTTTGCGCTTCAATTGATTGAAATGCATGGCGATTTTTCTCATTCGGCCATCATCGGATTGCAGCCAAGAGGCATCAATTTGGCGAAAAAATTGGTCGATGTTATCACCGAAATCCAGCCCGAAACAACGCTCAAATATGGAGAACTGGACCACACCTTCTTTCGAGACGACATAGGTCGTGGGGAAATTTTCATGCCCAAAAAATCCAACGTCAACTTTTCAACGGAAAATCTCAACATCATTCTGGTTGATGATGTTTTATACACCGGAAGAAGTGTTAGAGCTTCCATTGATGCGCTGATGAGCTTTGGACGTCCTCAGCAAGTTGAACTCATGGTATTGGTGGATAGGAGATTTCAACGTGAACTGCCTATATCACCCAATTATGTTGGGGTGGTGGTGGACTCTAGAAGTACTGGTGAGCATGTGAAAGTGGAATGGACAGACGAACAACAGCAAGTTTGGTTATTAAGCAAAAAAGAATGACAGTGAACGCACCCATAAAACACCTGTTAGGCATCAAAGGATTGAACGCTACCCAAATACAAACCATATTTGAAACAGCCGACAATTTCAAATCACTGATCAACGGCCCTGTAAAAAAGACGCCAGCCTTGCGCGATGTCACCATCGCCAATTTGTTTTTTGAAAATTCAACCCGCACCCGTGTGTCATTTGAATTGGCAGAGAAAAGGTTGGGCGCAGATACCATCAATTTCTCCAGCTCGTCTTCCAGTGTGAAAAAAGGAGAAACCCTCATCGATACAGTCAACAATATCTTGTCGATGAAGGTAGATATGGTGGTGATGCGTCACCCTGCACCCGGGGCGTGCGTATTTTTGTCTAAACACATTGATGCTCAAATTATCAATGCCGGCGATGGAACCCATGAGCACCCAACACAAGCACTGCTTGATGCCTACTCAATCAGGGAGCAATATGGCGATGTAGCAGGGAAGAAAGTTGTGATCGTCGGCGATATTCTGCATTCACGCGTGGCGTTGAGCAATATTTATTGTTTGCAATTGCTTGGGGCTGAAGTAATGGTTTGTGGTCCCGCAACGCTCATCCCAAAACACATAGCGGCATTGGGTGTAAAGGTATCGCACAACCTTGAAGAAGCGCTCAATTGGTGTGATGTAGCCAACATGTTGCGAATTCAGCTGGAGCGACAAGATCAACGTTACTTCCCATCGTTAAAAGAATATTCGAACCTTTACGGTTTAACCATGGATAAATTGCAGCGATTAGACAAAGAAATCTGCATCATGCATCCAGGCCCAATAAACCGGGGCGTTGAAATTAGTAGTGAAGTGGCTGATAGCGACCAAAGCATCATTCTTCAGCAAGTAGAAAATGGCGTTGCCGTGCGAATGGCGGTGCTATTTTTGTTAGGTCAGCAACGATTATAATAAAAACATGGCAGTTGAGAATTCAAGCAATCCCATCTTGGTTGAAAACATTCGGGGAGAGGTAGTAGAAAGTTTTCATCGGGGTTCTTTTTGTGTTGTAGATGAACATGGGGAAGTAATTTGGTCGGTTGGTGATATTGAACAAGTCTCGTTTCCTCGATCAGCATTGAAATACTTTCAGCACATTCCTTTTTTATTGTCGGGAGGATTCGATGCCATGGGATTCACAGAACGCGAATTAGCCATCATGTGTGCTTCGCACAATGGGGAAGATATGCATCTGGAGGTGGTAAATGCTGTGTTGCGGAAAATATCGTTAAATGCCGATCATCTCAAATGCGGATCGCAGCAACCCACATTGAAAAAAGACTTTGTAGCCCTCATCAAAGCCAACCATGAGCCGAGTTGTATGCACAACAATTGTAGTGGAAAGCATGCCGGTTTTTTGGCGCATTGTGTCAACAGTCAATTATCCATCGATGATTACCTTTCGCCAAATCATCCCTTGCATACCGCCATCAAAGAAATTACGGCCCTGTTTTATGAAATGGATGCCAATAAATTGGCAATGGGTGTGGATGGGTGTTCTGCCCCAATTTTCGGTATGCCGCTGAGGAACCAAGCCCTGGCCTACAAGAATTTGGTGGCTCCCATGCCTTGGAAAAATGATGCCCTCACCCAAATTTGCCATCGCATCGTTGAAGCGGTTACAAAATATCCCGAACTGGTGGCTGGCACCAAACGATATTGTACTGATCTCATGAAAGTAACCCAAGGGAGAATCATAGGGAAAACAGGGGCCGACGGGGTATATTGCCTATCAATTCCACATAAAAAATGGGGCATCGCCATTAAAATTGATGATGGGAAAATGGGTCCCCAATACCAAGTTGCACAAGAGATATTGCTAAAACTCGATTTGCTCACAAACGATGAAGCCAAACAATTGGAGTCGCACTGGTATTGCGACAACAAAAATTTCGCTGGAAATCACGTAGGGTATTCCGCTTCTATTCCTCAAGTTCTTCCCACAACGATTCAATTGGTATAATATGTCTTTGTATTTGGTTGAAAGCGAAATTGCCGTCATGGATGAAAGAATGGCTAGGTTAATTCCAAAACAAAGGCAATACGTCGATGATTTGTTTCAACGTGGCGTGCTCCATATGTACGCTGTAAATGAGGATATCAATAAATGGTGGTGCACAATAGAAGCAGACTCAGAATCAGATGTTCTTTTGGTGCTTTCAGAAATGCCCATCATAGAATGGCTGAATCCAGTAGTACACGGACTCATGTTCTATAACTCGGCAGACCAAATGATTCCGCCTATTTCACTCAATTAGTTATTCAGTTACTCAATCCAGCTGAAGATCTTGCTCCAGCGAATGCCCTTCACTTTGTATTCCATGTTCCCGTTGGTGGTCAATGGTTGATTGGTTTCGGGATCTATTGACATCACCTTTTTCAGACTGAAGAACGTGAATAAGGGTTTTCCAACGACGTGGTCTTCAGGAACATATCCCCAAAAACGAGAATCCAAGCTGTTGTATCGGTTGTCGCCAATCATCCAGTAATAACCCATTTTGAAGGTGTATGATTTTACCTCTGAACCCTGTCCGTTGTTGGAATAAAATTTTCCACCCCGCTGCACAATTTTACCTTGCTCATATTTGTTGATCGCCAATTTCAAAAAGTCCCAATTTTGGGCAGTTAATGCAATCGTTTCGCCGCGTTTTGGTAATCGAACTTCACCGTAATTGTTAATGTTCCATTTGGGATGCGCAAAATCATACAATGAGGTGTCGGCATGATTGTCGAGCAGTTGCCCATTAAACCTCACATTGCCGGGGAACATGACCCTCTGGTACCCCTCATCTATAGAGTCCAAGAAAATACTCATCACCTCGGGGTGATTTTTGAGTTTTTCGTAATTCTCGGGCCAGGTGAACAAATGATAGGGAATGATATACTTGCCAGTTTTTTGTGCTGCGTCTTGAATCAATTTGGCATTGGGCGGGAAATTGAAATCACCCAATTCATTTTGCTCAAGAAAATCCTCGGTAATGGGCGTTTTTAACAAAGCCAAATAGCGTTTTTGTTGCTTTCCAATGCGTGGAAGCAATTTGTCATTCACATAAATTTGACCGCCGACCAATTTAATGCGATCCCCGGGAATTCCTACACATCGCTTTACGTAGTTGTCTTTTTTATCTGCAGGTAAACTCAGCGTAATGCCATCGTCTGTTTGTTGATAGTCAGACAATCCATCAGCATCTGCGTCATCATCAGTTGGCCAGTTAAAAACGATTACGTCGTTATTTTTGATGGTGTACCAACCTGGCAAACGCATATAGGGTAACTCTACCAAATCCGTGTAGGCTTTTACGCCCATAATTTGTTTGGGAGCCATCACAGGAACGGTGATGGGCGTCATGGGAATGCGCATCCCAATTTTTGCTCTGCTAACAACCAAATAATCACCCACCATTAAGTTAGATTCCATTGAGGGGGTAGGGATTTGATACAAATCGAAATACAATGCACGCATTCCCCCTGCCACATAAGCAGCAAACAGAATGGCATCACCCCATTCGCGAATTCCATCGTGCTTGGGAACATTCGCTTCCTTCCAAGCTTTGTTTCCTGCAGGACCGTAATATTTCATGGGTTTGAAAGCCAAAATTGGGAAGTATATAAAACTGAATACGGTACCAAATAATTGTTCCCAATAGCCGTGTTTTCCGAAAGAACGGAGTATGTCTAATGTGATGTTGAAACTGAACAAAATGTTCAATCCGGGAATGACCATTCCTAACATGTACCATTTAGGACGATCTACAATTTTTATCCAATACCACCAACTCAATACGGGTATCCAAGCCATGGCTGATGACTGTCCAGCTGCTTTGAACATCTTCGACAAGCCCACACGGCTGAGTACAAAGCAAATCACCCAGAGGATGAGGAATAGTTCTGAATTAAAACTCTGCATGGTTGATATTAGCCTTCAAAGTTAAGCAAGTCACGCATACCAAACACGCCCGATTTACCGCAAACCCATTCGGCGGCAAGCACTGCGCCACTGGCAAACCCAAGGCGACTTTTGGCCTCATGCTCAAATTTGATAATGTCTACCTCGCTCTCAAACGTTAAAATGTGGGTTCCAGGTACTCCTGGCAAGCGTTTGGCAACAATGGGTAATGCGTGTTTGTCTGTTTTTAATGATGCATTTTTATCTTCCGATAACACCCATCGATTCAACGCGTTTGACTCTTCAAGAATGGTTTCGGCCAATGTGATTGCAGTGCCACTGGGTGCATCTTTTTTCTCGGTGTGATGAATTTCTTCGATACTCAGTTGGTAGGGTTGATGGTTCATCATGCGCGTTAGTTTTCGACTCATTTCAAAGAATAGGTTTACGCCCAAACTGAAATTGGTGGCTGTAAATAAGGTGCCATTTTTCTCGAGGCAAGTAGATTTCACCATTTCGTAATCATGATACCATCCGGTGGTTCCAGTAACAACGGGGATTCCATGATCGATACATGTGAGCAGGTGTGAAACGGCCAAATGAGGGCTGCTGAATTCAATGGCAACATCGGCAAGGAGCACTGTGTCATGATTGAACGGGGTGGTTGAATTGTATCGAGCGACAATTTCATGGCCTTTTTCCACCGCCAATTTTTCTATAATTTGGCCCATTTTTCCGTATCCGATCAACAGTATTTTCACAACACAAACCTAATGGTTTTTCTAGGGCTTTGAGTGTATTTACACCGAAAAATGGATGGAATTCTACGAAAAAAATGCAATTTTGTGGCTGTATGGGAAAGAAAAGGATTTGGGTATTGTTGTGGCTTCTTTTTTCGCTTTTTGGTTTGAAACTGTGGCTCCTTCCCAATTGGTATTCAACCAACGAGATAAATGTACTGTTGAAGTATGATGCGCCCATTTCCTCCGCCCAGTTTGATTCTTTGGTTGAGTCGAAGACTGGATTGTCAACACCACTTTCATTGGCAAAAATCGCAAAATGGAAAGGGTTGAATTTGACTGCAGCGGGTACCACTACCTTGGTAATCCGTCCCAAAACAAGCCTGTGGAGCACAATCAAATTGTTGGTTAAATACCAACGTGAGCAAAAAATGGTGACAATCCTAAGCAATTGGGATTACGATCAATTTTTAAAACAACTGTCCAAACAATTTGAATGGTCTCCCACAGAATTGGGGGAAGAATTGATGGATCCCACCAACCACAAACGTTGGAATGAGCAAACTTGGCTGAAAGGCAAGGGGTTGGACTCCTACAATTGGCAAGCCATCGCAATTCCTAATTCTTATATGTTCAAAAGAGAAGCAAAACCCATCCAAGTATTGGATCGATTGGTGAATGAAGCCCATGACTTTTGGACAAAAGAGCGCATGTTGGCAGCCCAAAAATTTGGTATGAGTCCGGTAGAAGTGATAAAATTGGCCTCCATCGTAACCAAAGAAAGCAACCACATACCTGAATACGGGAAAATTGCGGCAACCTATAAAAACCGACTTAAAATCAACATGCTTTTACAAGCTGACCCAACCGTGGTTTTTGCCCGAGGCAGGTCGGGGAGGGTGTTGTTGAGAGATACCAAAATTGAATCACCCTACAACACTTATATTCACAAGGGATTGCCGATTGGTGCATTGTGCATCCCCAGTGTTAATGCCATAGATTCTACTTTGTTCGGTTCATCGTACCCGTATTTGTATTTCTGTGCGAAGTCCGACCTGACGCCACAACACGACTTTGCTGTTTCTCTCAACGAGCACAACAAAAACGCCCAGCGTTACCACCGGGCGTTGAATGAATATCAAAGAAGAAACCGATAGCTTAGTTCTTCACAAAGTTCAAATGCACAATTTGGCCGGTCGTATTTTTTGCGATGACAAAATACTGTCCGACAGTCAAGCCCTCAACCATCATTTCATTGGCTCTCTGAGCCGAAGCAACCGTTTTTCCACTGATCGAAATGATGTTGATCTCGTGAAGTTCTTCCGAAAACGAAATCAACGAACTTGACGGGTTTGGGAAAATGGTTAATGCCGGTTTTGTATAGGTTTGAACCGATGAAACGGGCGCAGTTAGTGTAAGGCTATTTTTTATTACCTGATCGCCATTGTTGTTGTTATTCATGTTTGAAACAACCCCAGCGGCATGAATTGTAATGTTGCCCGATGCTGCAGTGGGTGCTGTCCAGTCAAAATACCAAACGCCCAATCCGGGTGTATTATGTCCTACAATGGTTCTGGTTCCTGAAGTGTAGGAGGTAGCACCTGTACCTACGTTGCTGACTGTGCCTATGGCTTTGTTAGCGGCATCGAGAACCGTGGCTTGAAATCCTTTCCGAGTAGATGCACCCGCCATTTTGATGCCGATGGTGTATTTCTTGCCGGGCTCGTAGGTAGTAACCATGGAAGCTGTGGCAACATCAACCGCTGTGATCACCAGGTCGCCTCCCAATGAGGCAGTTCCGCCATGACAGCCACTGCAGTTTCCGGAAGATCCGGGTGCGCCAGTGCGGTCGCCACCAGGTCCGCTTGCGTTGGACAATGCCATAGTAGCCACAGTTATGGCGCAGATGGAATAAAGACCTGCTCGTAAGTGTTTTCTATTCATAAAATTGTTTGTACAAAAGTAGCAATCAGACTGAGGAAAAAAAGTCAATTTTTCCATCGGAAAAGAACAAAACCCTCATTCGCATGTATTAGATTTGCAAAAGAGATGAATACGCCAAACGATTACCTGCCCATTCTCATTCAAATAGGAGTTGCAGTGGGCTTTGTGGCATTGACGTTGGGAATTTCTCACTTGTTGGGGCCCAATCGAAAGACAGCCAAAAGGGAAGACAATTTTGAGTGTGGAATTGAAAACCAGGGGAATGCCCGTTTTCCAGTTTCTGTAAAGTATTTCCTGTCAGCCATTTTGTTTGTACTGTTCGATGTAGAGGTAATATTCTTCTATCCATATGCAGTCAATTTTAAAGAAATGGGATGGGAAGGATTCGGTGCGGTTGTGGCCTTTGTTGGATTCTTTTTGTTGGGATTCATTTATGTTTGGAAACGCGGAGCCCTTGAGTGGGAAAAATAAGACAAAACTATGGTGAAAACTGTTGATGCTCCAGAGGGTATTGAAGGACAAGGTTTCTTTGCGACCTCCTTGGATAAGGTGATTGGTATTGCGAGGTCAAATTCTATTTGGCCTTTGCCCTTTGCTACCTCTTGTTGTGGAATTGAGTTTATGGCAACAATGGGTGCAAACTATGATTTGGCCAGATTTGGTTCGGAGCGATTGGCGTTTACGCCCCGTCAAACGGATCTACTCATGGTTATGGGTACCATTTCTAAGAAAATGGCGCCTGTTTTGAAACAAGTGTACGATCAGATGGCTGAACCTAAGTGGGTGCTTTCTGTTGGAGCTTGTGCTTGTTCAGGAGGGATTTTTGATACCTACAGTGTACTACAGGGTATCGACAAAGTAATTCCCGTAGATGTTTACGTCCCTGGCTGTCCTCCAAGACCTGAACAAATCATTGAAGGATTAATGAAAATTCAAGAATTGGCGAAAAATGAAAGTTTGCGTCGTCGCGATAGCGATGAGTACAAAAAAATGTTGGAAAGCTACAATATTCAATCGGCAGAGAAATAATCATGGACAATCAACAATTGCTTTCTCATTTGGCCAATTTGCTCGGTGGTGAGCCCAATGCCCAAGAGGATCAATACGGTATGGTAAATGTGACCGTGCCTGCATCTTCATTGTTGGGATTGGTAGAAGGACTAAAAAACCAGCATCAGTTTATTTATCTCACAGACATTTGTGGGTCACACTATCCTGAAAGAACGGGTGCTGAATTTGAGGTGGTTTATCATTTGCACAATTTGGTCGCCAACCTGCGCATTAGAATAAAAGTAACCCTTCAAGAGTCATCACTCAATGTACCAACGCTGACAAACCTCTATGCAGGCGCCAATTGGATGGAAAGAGAAACTTTCGATTTCTACGGTATTCAATTCGAATGCCACCCCGATTTGCGTAGAATTTTAAACATGGACGACATGGACTATCATCCCTTGCGCAAGCAATACGCTTTGGAGGATGAAACCCGCACAGATAAAAACGATACATTCTTTGGAAGATGAGCGAAATAACGATTAAAAATACCGGACAAATCATCTCTACTGAGACCATTGATGGTGATATCGCTACGCTGAACTTAGGTCCTACACACCCCGCCACGCATGGTATTTTCCAAAATATTTTGAAGGTCGACGGTGAGAGAATATTAAGTGCAGAACCTACCATTGGATACATTCACAGGGCATTTGAAAAATTGGCCGAAAGACGACCTTATAATCAAATTACACCAATCACTGACCGTCTGAACTATTGTTCGTCTCCGATAAACAATATTGGATGGCACATGACGGTTGAAAAACTGGCAGGCATCGAGGTGCCCAAGCGCGTGGATTACATGCGGGTTATTGTGATGGAATTGGCTCGTATTGCCGATCACTTGGTGTGTAACTCTGTAATCGGGGTGGATACAGGTGCATTGACTGGATTCACCTACATGTTCCAAGAGCGTGAAAAAATCTACGAACTGTACGAAGAAATTTGCGGCGCCCGTCTAACAACCAACGTAGGCAGAATAGGTGGATTTGAGCGCGATTTTTCAGCCACATTCCATGCCAAATTGAACAAGTTCTTGGAGGAATTCCCTGTGAATTTCGAAGAGTTTGATCGTTTGTTGACCAGAAATAGGATTTTCATGGACCGCGTTATAGGTGCAGGTCCTATCAAACCAGAACGGGCTCTAGAGTATAGTTTCTCAGGTCCCAATTTGCGTGCTGCCGGTGTAGATTACGATGTGCGCGTCATGAACCCCTACAGCAGCTATCAAGATTTTGACTTTGATATCCCAGTAGGTAAAGATGGTGACACCTACGATCGTTTTGTGGTGCGTCAGGAAGAAATACGTCAAAGTGTTAAAATCATCCGACAAGCCCTTGAAAAGATGCCCTCAGGTGATTTCCATGCAAACGTACCTGAATTCTATTTGCCTCCCAAAGAAGAGGTTTTCCGAAGCATGGAATCGTTGATTTACCACTTTAAAATTGTCATGGGTGAAACGGCCATCCCTGCGGGGGAGGTTTATCATGCCGTTGAAGGTGGAAACGGAGAGTTGGGTTATTATTTGGTGAGCGATGGCGGTAGAACCCCATATCGATTGCACTTTAGAAGACCTTGTTTTATCTATTATCAAGCTTACCCTGAAATGATTGTTGATTCTGTTCTCAGCGATGCGATTTTAACCATGAGCAGCATGAACGTAATCGCCGGAGAGTTAGATGCCTAATTGTACATTGTTGTGAGTCAAGAAAATATTCAATTCCCAGAGCCTTTATTACAGGAAGTTGCACGTCAAATTGCAAAATTCCCCGAGGGCAAACAAAAAAGTGCCCTTCTGAGCGTGTTGCATTTGGCCCAAGCCCATTTTGGTTACTTGAGCGAACCTGTGATGGATTATGTGGCCCGATTGCTGCATATATTGCCCATTGAAGTGTATGAGGTGGCTACATTCTATTCCATGTACGACACCAAACCTGTGGGTAAGGTAAAATTAGAGGTTTGTAGAACAGGCCCATGTATGATTGAAGGTGCAGAGAAAATCGTTGCCTACATCGAAAATAAATTGGGTATCAAGGATGGTGAAACTACGCCCGATGGCCTGTTTACACTAAAAACCGTGGAATGCTTGGGTGCCTGTGGATACGCGCCCATGTTACAAGCGGGAGAAAAATTCCACGAACACCTCACAGAGGCCAAAGTGGATGAACTCATTGAACAATATCGCAAGAATCCAATTGCCAATTATCTGGGACTAGAAAATCATGGATCGTAAATTACTGTTAGAACATATTGGTGTTGAAGGTATTCATACCCACGATGTATACCGCAAAAATGGTGGTTACAAAGCGGTAGAGAAGGCCCTGAAGAGCATGTCGCCCAACGATGTCGTAGAGGAAGTCAAAAAATCCGGACTTCGTGGTAGGGGTGGTGCTGGTTTTCCAACAGGGATGAAATGGAGTTTTATCGCCAAACCCGAAGGTGTACCTCGCCACTTGTTATGCAATGCCGATGAAAGTGAACCTGGAACTTTCAAAGACCGTTATTTGATGGAGAAAATCCCTCACTTGTTGATTGAGGGTATGATCTTGTCATCTTATGCCTTGGGATGCAATCAATCCTACATCTATATCCGTGGTGAATACATGTTTGTGTTGCAAATCCTTGAAAAAGCCATCGCCGAGGCCTATGCCAATGGATGGTTAGGGAAAAACATCAAAGGCAGCGGTTTTGATTTGGATTTAGCAGTAAGCACCGGTGCAGGTGCCTACATCTGCGGAGAAGAAACGGCGCTGATCGAAAGCTTGGAGGGCAAACGTGGAAATCCTCGCATCAAGCCGCCATTCCCTGCGGTGAAAGGATTGTGGGATCGTCCTACCGTTGTTAATAACGTAGAGACCATCGCCGCAGTAGTGACTATTGTCAATGATGGTGGAGGTGCTTACGCCCAGATTGGGGTGGGTAGAAGCACTGGAACAAAATTAATCAGTGCCTCAGGAAACGTAAACAATCCGGGTGTCTATGAAATTACTTTGGGATTGTCGGTAGAGGAATTTATTTACAGCGATCAATATTTGGGAGGGATAAAAAACGGCAAAAAACTCAAGGCCTGTGTGCCAGGAGGTTCTTCCGTTCCAATTTTACCCCATTACCTGGTGTGCAAAACCGCCACTGGCGAAGATCGTTTGATGACCTATGAAAGTTTGTCGGAAGGTGGATTTGCCACAGGAAGTATGTTGGGTTCCGGTGGATTCATCGTGTATGATGAAGACCAGTGCATCGTAAGAAATACCTGGAATTTCACCCGTTTCTATCATCATGAAAGCTGTGGACAATGCAGTCCTTGTAGAGAAGGTACAGGCTGGATGGAAAAAGTATTGCATCGTCTAGAATACGGACATGGAAAGATGGAAGACATCGACCTACTTTGGGATATTCAACGCAAAATCGAGGGGAATACCATTTGTCCTTTGGGTGATGCGGCCGCTTGGCCCGTTGCCGCAGCAATCCGTCATTTCCGCGAAGAATTTGAATGGCACGTGAAAGAGCCGAAGTTATGTATGACCAAGAATTATGGCTTGGTTACTGAAAAAACATTTGAGACAGTTAACGGATAATTATGTCAGAAACGAATCCAAAATTTACTGTAACCATTGATGGACAATCGGTTCAAGTGGATCCAGGTATCACCATTTTGAATGCAGCGCGCATGATTGGTGGCGACGTGGTTCCCCCAGCAATGTGTTACTATAGCAGTTTGAAAGGCAGTGGAGGAAAATGTAGAACCTGTTTGGTGGAAGTGAGCAAGGGCTCTGAAAAAGACCCTCGCCCGATGCCCAAATTGGTCGCTAGCTGTTCAACCACCGTCATGGATGGAATGGAAGTAAAGAATAAGTCCAGCGAAAAGGTCATCGACGCCCGCGCAGGAGTTGTTGAAATGCTGCTCATTAACCATCCCTTGGATTGCCCAGTTTGCGATCAAGCAGGAGAGTGTCACTTGCAAGATTTGGCCTACGAACATGGCAAAAGCAACACGCGTTACGAATTTGAGCGCAGAACGTTCGACAAAGTAGACATCGGGGAGTACATCAAATTGCACATGACCCGCTGTATTTTGTGCTACCGTTGTGTATATACCGCCAACCAACTTACGGAACAACGCGAACATGGCGTTCTAAAACGCGGTGACGCAGCAGAAATCGGCACCTACATCGAAAAGAGTCTTAAAAATGAATTCATCGGTAACGTAATCGATGTTTGTCCCGTTGGTGCATTGACCGACAAAACTTTCCGATTCCGTTCCCGTGTGTGGTACACCAAACCCATGGACGCCCATCGCGATTGTAAATGCTGCTCAGGAAAAGCCGTTGTGTGGATGATAGGAGATGAAATTGCCCGTGTTACCGCACGCAAAGACCAATACGGTGAGGTGAAAGAGTTTATCTGCAACGAATGTCGCTTTGAAAAGAAGGACAAAGCAGATTGGACGATCGAAGGACCCCGTCACATAGACCGTTCATCGGTTATTTCTGCCAACCATTATGAGGTAGATGCCCCTGAACATACTCCATTGCTAAACAAAGCCTAAACCATGGATAGTGCATTATTTTTAGAGAAATTGATCCTGATTGTGGTCATTTTGGCAATTACCTTGGTGATGGCGTTGTACTTCACCTTTGGGGAGCGAAAAATTGCCGCTTTTTTCCAAGACCGCTTGGGTCCGAACAGGGTAGGTCCTTTCGGCTTGCTGCAGCCGTTTGCCGATGGAGGTAAGTTGCTATTTAAAGAAGAAATTATTCCCAAAAATGCCGAAAAATGGTTGTTTATTTTGGGACCTGGAATCGCCATGATCGTAGCCACTATTACCAGTGCGGTGATTCCTTGGGGTACCTCTTTGCCCATTTTCGGTAGAGATGTTCAGTTGCAAGTGGCCGATGTTAACATCGGAGTACTTTATATCATGGGTATTGTAAGCATTGGCGTTTACGGCATCATGATTGGTGGATGGGCTTCCAACAACAAATATTCCTTGTATGGTGCCATTCGGGCGAGTGCACAAATGATTAGTTATGAATTGAGCATGGGATTGGCTTTAATCGCGGTTGTGATGATGAGCGGTACCTTGAGCTTGCGCGAAATGGTTGAACAACAAGCCGGCTTGAACTGGAATGTTTGGTACCAACCCCTCGGATTTATTCTGTTCTTAACCTGCGCCTTGGCTGAATGTAACCGCGCACCGTTTGATTTGGCGGAATGTGAAACAGAATTGATTGGTGGTTACCATGTAGAATACTCGTCTATGAAATTGGGTTTCTACTTGTTTTCTGAGTATATCAACATGTTTATTTCGAGCGCAGTTATGGCCTGTGTTTATTTTGGGGGATACAATTTCCCAGGCATGCACTTGATTTCAGACCCCATGATTCTTGGAATTGCCCAAGTAGCAGTCATGTTTGCAAAAATCTTCTTCTTCGTATTTCTGTTTATGTGGATTCGCTGGACATTGCCCCGTTTCCGTTACGATCAGTTAATGCGATTGGGATGGAAAGCCATGATTCCATTGGCACTCTTGAATATGTTGGCTACAGGTGCAGTGTCACTGTTCAATAGTCAAGGATTTTAAAATATTCTCACAACATCAGAGGATACCAAAGAGGGAAGCAATTCCCTCTTTTTTTATGCGGTCTTGAAATGTTCTAGTACACGTTCCATCTTAATGCCTCTACTGCCTTTGATAAAGGCGAAATTCGTATCAATGGGATGAGTGTCTAACCAAGCCAGTAAGGCGTCCATCGTTTCAAAGCGATAGGGGTGCTGTGGACAAGCGGCACAAAACTCCGGACCTACCAAGTAGGTATTTCCTTGAATATTCAATTCACAGCAAAGGGTGTACAGCGCCTGATGTTCGGCTTGGGAATGTTCTCCCAATTCCAACATGTCGCCGAGAAAAAATGCTTTACTTCCCGAAATGGTGGTGAAGCTTTGAATCGCCACCGACATCGAACTAGGATTAGCATTGTAAGCGTCTAAGAAGATTTGGGTATTGCCGATGGTCCTCCATTCACTGCGGTTATTGGTGGGTTTATAAGTGCACGCTCGTTCCATGGCCACCGCAGGGTTCAAGCCCAAATTTATGGCCACCGACGCGCCAAACAACAAATTGTAGGTATTGTAACGACCGCTCAGCGGGGAAGTATATCGACCGATTAATTGTCCGTTAGCATAAAAATCAAACACCAACTCCGGCATTTCAGCATGAATGTGCGCGTAAAGATTGGCTTGACTATCGGTGAGCGACAATGTGATTTTCGTATTCAATCGCTTCGACATGGACGCCAGCCAAGGGTCATCGATGTTTACGATACCCATTGCTTGATTTTTAATGACACTGGCAAATACTTCGCTTTCCTCTTTGGCAATCGCTTCTAGGCTGCCAAAACCTTCTAAATGCTCTTTGCCGATGTTTGTGATGAGTCCAATATCTGTTAGAATCAATTCGCACAACACAGCCATTTCACCCGGGTGATTGGTACCCATTTCAACCACTGCAAATTCATGATCGGGTCTCAAGCTCAACAAGGTTAGGGGAACTCCGATGTGGTTGTTCCAATTTCCGGGGGTTGCCAAAGTTTGGGCCATTCCATCTAAGATGGTTTTGGTTACTTCTTTGGTGGTGGTTTTGCCATTACTTCCACCTACCATGATTTTCTTTGCAGGCATCAAAGCTGCGTGCTTTTTTGCCAATAACTGTAAGGTTTGGGTGGTGTCCTCTACCCAAATAAATCGACCATCATTTTTCAGTGATTCGTGATCAACAATTACAGCACGCGCTCCTTGCTCATAAGCGTTAGCGGCAAATGCATTTCCATCGAACTTTTCTCCCCGAATACAAAAGAAAACATCGCCCGCTTTCAATGCCCGTGAGTCAGTACAGATTTGGTATTGAGATGCAACAAAATGCCCGTAAATCGCATCTATCAGATCGGAAATCATCATAGTTCAAACCTAACTGAAATTTGCAAATTCCATAGAACAAGAAATCCCCAAAACGAATAATGTCTAATTCATACTGTATCTTTACAAAAATGGTCAAAAAATACGCCCTAATACTACTCTTGTTTTTCGGAATCGTTGATGCCCAAGCGCAATTTAATTATCGCTTGAATACTACAGGCTTTCGGGTGTTTGATGGCAACTTCGAAATAGAAAGTCCATTTTGGGGTGGTTTTAATTCCCCACAATTTCAACCGTTCGATTTAAATGGCGATAAACAAATGGATGTCATCGTTTTTGACCGATATGATTCCAAAATATTACCGTTTGTGCGTCAAAGCAATGATGTCTTTCAATATGCTCCAGAATACACGGCTAGGCTTCCCAAAGGGTTGTATTACTACAAAACAGCGGATTTGAATTCAGACGGGGAATTGGATATTTTCACCCTCTCTGAGAGCAGCAACTTGCTCATCTACATCAATAAAACTACCCCTGGCACCAACAATTTAAAGTTTTTGGATTTGGGTCCATGGTATTACCGAAATCAGTTCGATTCTACCCAACCCATACTATATAACCCATTGAGTTTTTCTAAGTTTGATTTGCCGGAAATTTCTGACATTGATGGGGATGGGGACCTGGATATCCTTTCCTACGACCAAGGAAACTATACGTATCGATTGTTCAAAGATGTAAGGGCAGAGAAAGGGTGGAGCCGAGATACTTTTGAATTCCAAATCATGGATATTTGTTTTGGTTTTTTCAATGAAGGTTTCGATAACTCAATCGCTTTAGGCGAATGTCCTTACCAAGATAAATTGAAGCCCAGACATACCGGCGGAGCCTCTTGCTTTATGTATGATTCGGACGCGGATGGCGACAAAGAATTGGTCATCTCAAACATTGGTTTTCCCAGATTTACCTTTTTAAAGAATGGAAAGTCTCAAGCTAAGTCGTATTATGATACCATAGTTTCAGTGGATACCATATTCCCACAAAATACCGTAGCCGCGAATCAAATGTCATTTCCTGCAGGTTACTACTTAGACATTTCAGGCGATGGGGTGCAAGACTTAGTAATTGCGCCGAATAACTTCACCGATGTGAAGGAAACCCAACAAATTTGGTATTACAAGAACAAAGGACAATTTAATAAGCCATCTTTTGAATTGGTTAAGACCAATTTGTTTTCTGAAAAAACGTTGGATTTAGGTGCGAGAAGCGCACCAGTTTTTGTCGATGTAGACGCCGATGGAGACCAAGATTTGCTGGTTGCGTCCAATGGAGACTATTCCCAAACCAATGGTTTAGCCGATCCATTGACATTATTTAGAAATATAGGCACCACCACAGCGCCCAAATTTGAATTGGTTGATAAAGACTATCTCAATTTTTCGCAATACAAATTCAGGCATGCAATACCCAATGTAGGCGACGTAGATGGAGATGGAGATCTTGATTTGTTGGTGGGTACACTGAAAGGTAAGTTGGCCTATTTCAATAATTCTGCAGGACCTGGCAAACCTGTGGTATGGAATTTAGTGGATTCCAATTTACTTGGACATCAACTCAATTTTGATGAATCGAATGCTTCCCCTTGTGTATATGACCACAACAAAGATGGGAAAATGGACATTTTGGTTGGATATTACAACGGACGTGTTTCCTTGTTCGAGTGCAAATCAGTTAACCCGTTGACGTATATTGAAAAATCAAAAAATGCTTGGGGAGCCAGAGGCAATGAATGGCGCAGCGATGTTTTCCCTCAGGAATGGAAAGCTTTCGGATATGCCTCACCCCGAATTTATGATGCAAATGGCGATGGCAAAGTTGAAATGATCGTAGGAACTGCATATGGTTACAGTCGATTGTATACCATTGATGGTCACCCGTATACCGATTCTTTATTTGCTGACACTACCTGGTTTTACGAAAAGAAATTTGCCGATTCAGTATTGCCGTCGATGGGTTCTAGAATTATCCCCGCCTTTGCCGAACTTACTGGTGATTCATTGATGGAGGCGGTTTTTGGTCTGGGCAGAGGGGGATTACAATGGGCCAGTTCACTGAATGCCAAGAAGCCCTTGATCGGCACAGAGAAAATCAGCAAAATAGACATTACTCTTTACCCAAATCCAACCAAAACGGTCGTGAACATTCAACGAAGCAATGTCCTTCAAAGTCAATTGTTAGTGAAAGTGTATAACCTGCAGCAGGATTTGGTTTTCCAAACGCAACTATTGCCGCATGAAAATGGGGTAGGAATACCCGTGGAAAATTGGTCTTCGGGCGTCTATTGGGTTAAAGTTCAAGATGAAAACGGCTACAATGCCAACTTGAAATTTGTTAAACTGCCCTAAGTTCTGAATCGCCGATGGTATATCGATGGGTGCAGTAATTGACCCATTCATCATCGCGATTGGAAGCAATGATGAGGCCCCTTTGGCCTAAGTGGTTTTCAATCAAAGTTTTATACAGTTCGCTACCCGCTGCGTCGAGGTTGGTTAGTGGCTCATCCAGTATCACCAAAGATTGATTCCCCAGCAGGGCAGAACACAATTTTACCCGTTGTTTCATTCCAGAAGAGAAGGTAAGCAGCTGCTTTGATACAGTGGATTTTGCGAAACCACATAGCTCTAAAATTGATGTCAGCGATACCGATTTTTGAAAGCCTTTTATTTGTTGATGAAATTCAAACCACTCTGCCAAAGTAAACTCCTCAGGGAGCTCCATCCCCGGTGAGGCCAAGGATATGTGCTTGTGCCACATGGTTTGTGGTAAGGATTTTCCGTTTGAATCATGCCAAGTGATTCGTCCTTCCGTTGGATCGGTCTGTCCGGCCAGCATCAACGTAAATGTAGATTTACCAGCGCCGTTTGCACCCAAAATAGCCAGCTTCAAAGGCGCTTGGTTCTCAGAAAGTACAGGGATGGTTAAATTTATCCCTTGAAATAGCCAAGTCCGATGATAGTTTTTTCCGCAGTTGTTGAGTGTTATATACATCGTTATTTGGCGATGTAGCCTTTCATGATACCACGATCAGATTCTTTGATGAACTGGAGAATCTCATCTCTCTCAGTTGTAGGCGAGAATTCTGTCTCAATAATCTTTATCGCTTTTGCCGTGTTGTATCCTTTAACAAACAAGGTGCGATAAATGTCCTGGATTTCGGTAATTTTCTCAGTGGAGAAATCTCGTCTGCGCAAACCCACACTGTTTACTCCCTCGTAACTCAGTGGTTCCCGAGCCGCTTTGGTATAAGGTGGAACATCTTTTCTAACCAATGAGCCACCGCTAATCATGGCGTGGCGACCGATTTTTACAAATTGATGTACCAATGCGGCACCACCTAAAATCGCCCATTCACCGACAGTGACGTGCCCTGCAACTTGAACACTATTGGCCAAAATACAATAATCCTCAACAACAACATCGTGTGCCAAGTGAACATAAGCCATCAACAAAACATTGTTTCCCACCTTAGTTACACCGGAAGCCTTTGTGCCTTTGTTGATGGTGACATACTCCCTGATGGTGGTGTTGTTACCAATGACAGTAAGGGTTTCTTCACCATCGAACTTCAAATCTTGGGGAATGGCACCGATGGAAGCACCAGGGAAAATTCGACATCCTTTACCGATGCGGGTCCCTTTGAATATAGTGGCTCCCGACATCACATGAGTTCCCTCGCCAATTTCAACATCCGCATGAATGGTAACAAATGGATCAATGATCACGTGGTCTGAAATTTTCGCTGACGGATGTACGTAGGCTAATGGTTGAATCATTTTAGGTTGTTTATTTCAATCCTTGAGTTGCGAATTACGAGATTTTTACGATTTGAGCCATCATTTCCGACTCACAAACCAATTTTTCACCGACCCATGCACGACCTTTCATCATACATAAACCACGTCGCACGGGTTCCATCAATTCCAATTTCATGATCATGGTATCTCCAGGAACCACTTTGTCCTTGAATTTTGCATTGTCGATTTTCAAGAAATAAGTACCATAATTTTCTGGATCTTCCACAGTGCTTAGTACCAAAATACCGCCGCATTGTGCCATCGCTTCCAGCTGAAGCACACCAGGCATGATGGGGTCTCCGGGGAAATGCCCGTTGAAAAATGGTTGGTCGTAGGTGATGTTTTTGATACCCACAACCGAAGTCTCGGTTTTGGCAATGATTTTATCTACCAATAAGAATGGATGAGCATGTGGCAACATCTTCATCACATCTTTCGTGGCATACAATGGCTTTTCATTAGGGTTGTAATAAGGAACGCCATCTTGTTTTCTGCGGAGTTCTTTCTTCATCACCTGTTTGATTTTTTTCGCAAACGCTACATTGCTTGCGTGACCCGGTCTAGCAGCCATGATTTGTCCTTTTATTGGCATTCCTACCAAAGCCAAGTCACCAATCATATCCAACAATTTGTGTCGAGCAGGTTCATTTTGGAACCGCAAATCCAAATTGTTCAAAATACCATGTTGCGTAACTTCTACTTTCGGTTTGTTGAAAACATTGGCCAATCGATCCAATTCATCTTGCTCAACATCGCGATCTACCACCACAATGGCGTTATTTAAATCGCCGCCTTTGATTAAGTTGTTGTTAAGCAAATATTCCAATTCATGCAAAAAGCAAAATGTTCTGCAAGGGCTGATTTCCTGTTTGAATTCCGACATGTTGGTAATTGCTGCATGCTGACTTCCCAAAATGGGGGAGTTGTAATCAACCATGACCGTGAGTCGATAATCATTTACAGGCATTGCGATAATTTCAACTTTGTTTTCCTCATCCGTAAAGTAGATGTTGTAAGGAATTTCGAAATACTCTCTCTCAGCTTCCAATTCTACCAATTCGCAAGCCTCGATAACTTCTACAAAAGGTCTGCTGCTTCCATCCATGATGGGCATTTCAGGTCCGTCGATATCAATCAAACAATTGTCAACTTCCATTCCTACAAGAGCCGCGAGCACATGTTCAACTGTGGAAACGGATGCGCCATTTTTTGTGAGCGTAGTGCCGCGCGATGTATCGGTAACCAAGTCGCAATCGGCCTCGATAATGGGGGAGCCCTCAAGATCGGTGCGACGGAATTTGTAGCCGTGATTTTCTGTAGCAGGATTCAAAGTAAGGTTTACGTTGGCTCCTGTATGAAGTCCAACACCCGAGATATGAATGGGTGATTTGAGCGTAGTTTGTTTTGGGTTAAGTTGATTCATCGATTATTCTCCTGATTTTAAACGCGTAATTTCTTCTTTCATGGCTGCGATTTCTTTTATGAGTTCCGGAATTCTTCGGGTACTTGCCACTGATTTAAGGTAAGTTCTCACATCCGTGGCTGGGGTACCGGTAAGTTTTTGGTTTGATTCGGTCACGTTCCCGGTAATGCCACCTTGTCCACCTACACTGGTATGTGAAGCGATGGTTAAATGTCCAGCAACGCCCACTTGTCCGCCAAATTGAGAATAAGCACCCACTTTTGTGCTACCTGCGATTCCCGTTTGAGCGGCCAACACCGTATGCTCGCCCACCTCCACGTTGTGAGCGATTTGAACTAGGTTGTCCAGTTTTGTGCCCGTTTTAATGATCGTGCTTCCCATTGTGGCTCTATCTATACTACAATTACTGCCAATCTCTACCCAATCTTCGAGGATAACATTTCCTATTTGGGGGATTTTCATGTATTTCCCCTTGACGGGAGCAAAGCCAAAGCCATCGCCGCCAATGACACTACCCGCTTGTACAACGCAGTGATTGCCAATCCTACAATCAGCATAAACAACCACGTTGGGATACAGCAAAGTATGATCTCCCAACACCACGTTTCTGCCCAAGTAAACGCCGGGATAGATCACACAATGGTTGCCAATTTTGGCGCCTTCTTCTACATAAGCGGTGGCGGCAATGTGAACCCCTTGTCCGATTGTAACCGAAAGATGTATGTGTTTCGATTCGATACCCTCACGATGCACATTGGGATTAAAATGGTTGGTAAGGACAGTACAAAACGCAAAATAGGGATTGGCATGTTCAATTAACACCGATGAAACCGGTTGCTGTGGAACAAATCCTTGGGGTACGATAACAGCACCACACTGCGTTTGATAAAGAGATTGTTCATATTTCGGATTTGAGAAAAATCCCAATGAGTGCGCTCCGCCTTCTTCCAATTTGGCCGCATTTTCAATGGCCACCTCAGGTTGATTTGGGGAGATATTACCGCCAATTTCTTTCGCTATGCGTGTGGTAGTTAATATCATTTGTGGATGCAAAATAACACCAAACTGACAAAACACCCATGGATTGGGCATAGAAACCCACAATTCGTGGATGAAAATCGCACATTCGCACTTAGATTGAAATTTTCTTTCTATTTTGGCCGATAGATATTTAACGATTGAACCAATGAATGTAAAAGAAGATCAAGTGTATTCCGACAAATCACATCCCAAAGGGTTGTATGTTTTGTTCGTGACGGAAATGTGGGAACGCTTCAGTTATTACGGTATGCGGGCGCTTTTCGTGTTGTTTATGACGAAAGCCTTATTGTTCGATAAAGCGCTGGGTTCCGAAATCTACGGTAGTTACACCGGTTTGGTTTATTTAACTCCCTTGTTGGGTGGTTATATGGCCGATCGCTATTGGGGAAACAGAAAATCCATCATCATTGGTGGTGTTTTAATGGCTATCGGACAGTTATTCATGTTCTTCGCGGGTACCTATTATCAAGAGGTGAATATTGCCGCCCCATTGATGTTTACCGGGTTGGGATTCTTGATTATTGGTAACGGTTTCTTTAAGCCCAATATCTCTACGATGGTTGGACAATTGTATCCAGCGGGGGATAAGCGCGTGGATTCAGCCTTTACCATATTTTATATGGGTATCAACCTTGGTGCTTTCATTGCTCCTTTGCTTTGTGGTTATTTGGGCGATACCGGCAATGCCGCTGACTTCCGTTGGGGTTTCATGACCGCTTGTTTGGGCATGTGTGTGAGCTTGATTTTGTTCATCACCCTCAAAAACAAGTACATCGTTACTCCCGATGGAGAACAAATTGGTGAAAAACCCAACTCCGCCAGAGAAGTAATAACCAATACCGAAGCAACCCCAGTGAATTACACCGCTATGGGCATTTGGGTGGCTGTATTTGGCGTATTGTTGTATTTGTTCCGTTTCCAAGCCGAAATGGATTGGATTGGGTCTTTCATTTTCGCTTTGACAATAGCAGCTCCCGGTTATATTATTACTGACCCTACCTTGAGCAAAGTTGAACGTCAGCGTATTTGGGTTATCTACATCGCAGCATTTTTCGTAATATTCTTTTGGGCTGCTTTTGAACAGGCCGGTGCTTCATTGACCTATTTTGCGGAAGAGCAAACCAATCGTGAATTGTTTGGTGAAACCATTCCAACGTCTTATTTCCAGAGTATCAATGCGGTAGCCATTGTGATATTCGCACCATTGTTTGTATGGTTGTGGGGATGGATGGGTAAAAAGAACATGGAACCTGCCTCTCCATTCAAACAGGCATTGGGATTGTTTTTGTTGGCCATGGGTTATTTGGTCATCGCATTCGGGGTAAAAGGCATTGATCCTAGTACCAAGTTGAGCATGGTTTGGTTGGTGTCGTTGTACACAATCCACACCTTTGGAGAATTGTGTTTGTCGCCCATCGGTCTATCCATGGTGAACAAATTGGCTCCGGTGAAATTGGCTTCTTTGTTGATGGGTGTTTGGTTTTTATCTACCGCTGCTGCCAACAAGTTTGCGGGTACCTTAAGTGCATTGTACCCCGAAGAAGTAAAAATGGAAAAACGCTATGCTGTAAAAGCCGATGCTTCAGTGATGGCCGTATTTGCAAACAATACATTGGATACCAATGTATGGAAAGCCGATCCAAAAGGCACCTATGCTTTGAATACCGCCACGGTAAAAACGGTGAAAGCTGCAGATACCAAAACAGATTCAGTGATAGCATTCGCTGTGAATACAGCAGGGATGTCAGACAGCGTTAAACATACCTATGATTCTGCTTGTATGTCGAGCGGAAAAAGCCCCATGCACAGCACAGTCAAAGCCAATATTTCTGTCTTCCACTTGAAAGTAATTAAGTCGAACAATATATATTTCGATCGTGCCTTGTTGTTGAACGACACAACACTGGTTACACATGATTCTGTGGATGTTGTTACTACCGTAAATGGGGTGAAAACTGCTTCAAAAGAAGAGCGCTTGCAGACATGGAATTTGAAACCTGCCAAACCAACCTTCTTTGTTAAGATTGAAACCCTCTATGATTTTTTCATGTTGTTCGTATTCATGGCCGGAGCCGCTTCTGTGGTTTTGTTCATATTGAGCGGACGCTTGTTGAAAATGATGAATGGTGTAAGATAAAAGATTCAGTATAAACAAAAAAGGCGGCCAATGGCCGCCTTTTTTGTTTATAAAATAATCCTACACTGTTGCAATTGAAGAAAACCAATACCCCATACAACTGGGATGTTGAATTCAATAAACGCTAAAATGAAAATGAAGAAGAACCTAACTTTCCAATGAAAGCAAATCGCCGACAACAAAAGTGCTACCTCCAATATACACGACATCAGCATCCGCACAAGCCATTTTTGCTGCCGCAAAGGCCTCGGCAACCGAATTGAAAGCCTCACCGTTCAATCCCAACTGCTCAGCCTCTAACTTTAGTGATTGCGCGTCGAATCCCCTAATAACACTGGGCCTACAGAAGTAATACTTCGCGTTCTTGGGCAATAATCGCAAGATCTTTTGTCGGTCTTTATCGCTGACCATCCCCCAAACAAGGTGCAATTGTGCGCCCACCGGTTGCTGCTCTATTTGATGTTGCAACTGGGCCATGGTAAATCTCACCCCTGGCTCGTTATGCGCAGTATCTGCTAAAACCAAAGGCACAGTTTGAATGATTTCCCATCGCCCCCTAAAACCGGTAAATTTTCGAATCTCAGAGATACCCTCAAGAACCTTTGATCGTTTAATGGGTATCCACAAATCTTTCAAAGCTTCCAAAGCACAGGTAAAGGTTTGCAAATTCTCGCGTTGATAATCGCCCTGTAAACTCAATGATCTATAAAAACCAACATCAACGGGTAAATCACTGTAAATACGCACATGATTTTCATGGGCAATCGACATGATCTCTGCTTTGGGTTCATCGTCCATCGGACCTATAACTACTGGAGTTCTAGGCTTGATGATACCCGCTTTTTCACGGGCAATCGCCGTAAGCGTGTCGCCCAGCATATCCATATGATCCCAGCCAATATTGGTAATGACAGAAAGGATTGGTGAAATCACATTCGTGCTATCCAGTCTACCGCCCAAACCCACTTCGATGACCCCATAATCTGAGTCTTCTTTGTCAAATTGATAAAAAGCCATAGCCACCGTTATCTCAAAGAAACTGGGTTGTATTGATAAAACATCATCGTAAACCAAATCCAAGAATTCTATGACCCTTTCCTCGGCAATACAGACGCCGTTGATTCGAATTCGCTCCCTAAAATCTACGAGATGTGGAGAGGTGTATAATCCGGTTTTAAAGCCATGGGCCGATAAAGTAGCCGCCAACATGCTGCTCACAGAACCTTTGCCATTGGTGCCAGCGACGTGAATCCATTTTCGATTTAAATGTGGATTGCCAATGCGCTCTAATAAGGCAACGGTATTGGTCAAGTCTTTTTTGAAGGCCGCTTTGCCAATGTTTTGAAACATCGGTAGCTGCTTGTACATGAAGTCTAAAGCTTCAGGGTAGGAGGCGAACCTCGACATGCTTAATAGGTTTTCTTTACGATTAGGGTAACCAATGCACTCTCGCCGCAACCATCGCCATTCTTCTCAAACTGAGATCGCTTTAAAAATTTGGTAAAAGTTGCAATCATATCGTCCTCAGAGCCATTCCATGTGGTACCGCTCACGTTCCATTCAATAACCTTCCAAGTGCCATCGCAATTTACCCGAACGCGGCCGATGATTTTGCCATAAGCATCCGTATTGGGGTTGTCAAAATCTGAGGACATGGAATACTTGGTGAATTTTGCGCTAAAATTGGCATTGCCCTTGTTACTGGTTACACGGTCTCCATAATTGCCAGTAACGCCACCATTGTTACCGCCCTTGCCCGAGCCAGTACTACCAACGCCATTTTTCACCCCATTAGGATCTCCAACACCGCCTGTACCATTGCGCTTACCAATCTTTGTGAAATCTACCTTGATTTTGGGATTGTCGCTCGGTGGACGGTCAGAACTTGGTGGATCAATGGGAGGTAAACTCGGTGTTTCAGGCTGAGCCTCGCTGGTTACTACGGGTCCAACACCACCGCTTTGTGGCTGATTGCTCGAAGGTCCTTCTGATGGCGCACCACCTTGTGCTGGCGGAGTCGGCGATGGACCACCATCGGTGGGTCTACCGGCACTCACATCTTCAACCATTCCAAAGTCGAGAACCAACGAACCCTTTTTATTTTCAAAAGGAGGATTTGGTATTGAAATATGTACAAACCACAGCATCCCAAGAATAATGGCGGACGCCATAAGACTTATTACCCATGATACAACCCGCTGATTGGTTGTGGTGGTAAGGTTTTCTTCAATTTGATAATGCGCCATATCTATTTCCAATCTAACGCCACATCAGATACAGATAATGTGCCGGTTGGCATATTTTTTATTGATTCAGCAAAGTGAGAAGCCCTTTCCTCATCAGAAAATTTGCCCAAAACCACCTTGTGTAAACTGCTTCTCTTTACCGATACCACACATGCATCAATGCCCAATTTTTGCCATAAAAGACATTCCCTGTTCGCCAGTTCTAAGGTGATATAGGAACCACCAAAAACGCTATACTTGCCTTTAAGGTTTAGCAGTGATTCATAAAACTTAGAAATACCCTCGGCACCCGTGCCATAATCTATGCTATGGGAAATACTACTGTTTGTGTCTACTTCCTCTTTGATGCTATGGATTTCATTCGATAAATGGGCAGAAGGTTTGTGCTGAATCTGCTGGACCTGTGAGTCTTGGGGCATTAGGCTGGCTAGGTCTTGGCCAGAACTTACCGACCAGATCTGTGCCACCGTCATCAAAATCCCCGCACCGATGCTAATGATAGAAAAAGAAGCCGCCGCGCGCCACAACCATGGCTGTGACCGCTTTGAAACTGTATAGTTGCTATGTTGCTCCTCTTCAGTCAACAAAGGCATTTCCTCAGGTTGTATGGGTGTACTTTGCGATACTACTTCCGTTGTATTGGACGATGGTTCTATTTCCAACGACGGATTGTTGTTTGATACAATAGGGACAATGGGAGAGGTGTGAGCGTTTTGGGTTTGCGAAACCTGAGACTTCCATTGCCAATGAATGTTTGGCAGGCCAAAGGTTTGTAAACTCAAATTCAAGTTAGCATCGGCCAAGAAAAATAACTCACCCACTTGATTGCGGTGAAATGCACCCAACACCCCAAGTCGGAAACTGCCACTTGATAATGTGACTTCCGTTATTTGGTTGCCAAAATCAATCAGTGATTGACTTGCCTGCTTAAATGAATAACCGAAATGTTCTTTGAGCGCATTGGCAACGAATCCGTCATCCTCTTTGATGTCGGCATTAAAATATATGCTGTGAGAGGCGGGTTTAATCTGCCCTGAGAATGGATTGGCGATGCCAAAGTTTTTACGAAGAATGAAGGATCCAAAGCCAGGAACTACAGCACACTCATGCTCGTGGAGAACATGGGAGATCGCAGCAACAACTGACTGAGTATTCATACCTACAATATTACACGTTTTTTGGGATATTTTAGAAGATTGAAATTGCCAAGCCGCCCATCAACGTTAGGCCATAATTGGGGAAGCCATACCACATTTGATATTGGTTACCCAACAAATTACTGCCTTGAAGCCAAACACGACCCTTGCCGTTAATCCGGTAATCCACACGAGCATGAAGATCCAAAAAGCCTTTCATCTCCGTCGTACGGGCGTTTCCATTTACGTAAATTTGATTTCTACGTTTGCTCATACCATCAATTCCTGCATTTAGTTCCAAGTTTTTCCCAAAAGTGTAACTGCTGTTTACGCTGTAGATAAAGCCCGGTAAGTGCCAAGCATAATCATTGCCCTGGTCTACGCCAAAATTTACCACTTTGGCATGGGCGCTCACTTTCAATTTCTCCCCAAGTTGATATTTGATCATGGATCTGAAATAGACGCTGTTTACATGCGCATATATCATTTGGAGGCTCCCCAAACTGTCGTTCACCTTCTTGCCCAACGCATTGACTTCAACATTTGAAACCACCAAGCCGTAATTAGAACTGCTGAAACCACCCATATCCAAGGCGAATTCTGCATTTTGTGTAATTTTCCCTTTGATACCCACAAACAAGTTGACCTCGTCGTAAGTGTTTTTTACCGCGATAGAATCCGCAAAAAAGGGCATCATCGCATTCAATCTACGGAAACTATTCTTTTTTAATCCACCATCAAGACCTCCGTATATATTCAAGTTTAACCCTGTTAATGTTTTTTCGAAATTTACATAAGGATTTATCTTGAACGCATTTTCAGTGGGCATAGAATCTAAAGTTGATACATTATAGGTGGTAATTGCTCCAATTTTTAAATTGAGTTTTGTGGGCGCATGGGTGAATTGAACGTAAGGAAAAACATCCACGAACAACTGTTGGTTGTGAGATTTCCCTTGGAATTTTTTAGGATCAAAAGCCTGAATCATATTGATATACGTACCGCTCAAATCCAAGCCCAATCGGGTATTTTTAATGTTTTGCTTGAGGTTAACATAGCCACTGAGCTCATCTTCCTGCTGATTCATGTTGTTTTTGAATTCTTGCGCGGCAATACCCGTTTTAAAACTTGGCTTTTTTCCTGAGCCGATGTAGTCATAATCCACACCTAGACCATAATGCTCATTGATTCTTCCTGTGTTAAGTATACTGCGCTGTTCCAACGAAGTATCTTTACCAAAGAAATTTACTTTGTCGCGATTGTAGAAAACTTTGGTCTCCAATCCGCTGCTTTGATAGTATTTGGCACCTTGCAACTGGAATTTGTTGGTTGAAAATTCACGCAGAGAGTTGGGTGGGTTGGCCGACAAATGAAGTCCACTGAAATTGTAACTGTAGTTGGCGTTGGGTTTGTTCGACAAATAGATTTCTCCCAATGTGTGTCCGTAGTTTCCACCGCCAATTCTCGCGTAGTTCGACAGGTAAGTTGAATCTGATACCCGATCTTTCAATTTTTCAGGTTGGATTGGACGCGTGATTTTGCGCGTATTCCAAGCGAATTCGGGCGTTTCAAACTTGACATTGATTTTGGGATTCTCGGATCTCGGCACGATTGGGTCTAACAGTAACTTGGATGCTGGAATTAATTTGGGCTCAAATTTGGTAGTAACCTGTCTGGAGGAATTGTCGATGCCCCCACGCCCCGGCTGCCCAAACAATGTGGCAGTTAATCCAAGGATTGCGCTGAATACAATTGCACTTTTCATGTATGATACAAATATGTATGATACAATCATAGGGTTAACCACCTTTTTTGTTGGTGTCCAATAAATGAAACGAAAAAAGCCATCACTTCTTTATTGGGTCAATTTGATAGAAATTTTCCGAATAATGTTGTTGTGTTTGTTGAATTTTCTTATCTTTGCAGCCCAAATCACGGAATATGTACGCCATTGTTGAAATAGCCGGAAGGCAATACAGGGTAGAAGAGAACAAGCATCTTGTTGTCAATCGCCTACAAGCGGAAGCAGGCTCTACCATCGAGTTTAATAAAGTTTTATTGGTAGGTGGAGAAAAAATCAAAGTAGGAGCACCAACAGTTGCTGGAGCATCTGTTACAGCCACTGTTAAAGAACATGGCAAGGGTGACAAAGTATTGGTTTTCAAAAAGAAACGCAGAAAAAGTTACCAGAAGATGAACGGTTTCCGTCACTATCTGACATTGTTGAAAATAGAAAGTATTAAAGCTTAATTTAAGTAAACGTCATGGCACACAAAAAAGGTGCGGGTAGCACCAAAAACGGAAGAGAATCACACAGCAAACGCCTTGGAGTAAAAATCTTCGGAGGTCAAGTAGTGAAAGCTGGAAATATCATCGTACGTCAGCGCGGTACCAAACACCATGCAGATGTGAACGTGGGTATCGGTAAAGATCACACCTTGTTTGCATTGGCAGACGGTGTTGTGGTTTTCCGCAAAGGAAGAGAAGGTAGAAGCTTCGTTTCTGTACAGGGACAAGCGTAAATCAAATATTTTTTCAAGTAAAGAGGGGAGGGCAACTTCCCCTTTTTTATTTTTGCACTAACAATGACCACATTATCCCACAAAACCCCCTCACATTCATTCACCTTGATGAATGAAATTGTTTTGCCAAACGACACAAATACCCTAAACAACTTGATGGGAGGAAGATTGTTGCATTGGATGGATATTTGTGCTGCTATCGCCGCTCAAAAACACAGCAATCACATTGTTGTAACTGCTTCTGTAGACAGTGTATCCTTCAAAGAAAGCATACGTTTGGGCGATGTTGTTACCCTCAAAGCATACGTAACTCGTGCGTTTAATTCTAGCATGGAAGTGTTTATTGAGGTTTTTGCTGAAAATTTACCCAAAGGGGAACGACTCAAATCCAATGAGGCCTACTATACCTTTGTGGCATTGGACTCGCGCCATAGGCCAGTGGCAGTGCCTCCACTACAACCTGAAACAGACATCGAGCAAGAAAAATATGTAGGCGCCCTCAGACGCAGGCAAGTTCGCTTAATCTTAGCCGGCAAAATGAAACCGGAAGATGCGCAAGAATTGAAAAATTTGTTTCTCTGATTATTTGATTAATCCAATTTCGCGCAATCGTTGAATTAAAAATTCCATGGCCGAGCAATCCTCATATTTCTTGGGGTTGTGCGCATCGATGCACTGATGTAAACAATCCAATCTCACCTCCGGTCTCGGATGTAGAAAGAATGGAATGCTGTATCGGGGCGTTCCCCAAAGCTCTCTAGGTGGATTCACAACCCTGTGTGTCGTGCTCTTGAGCAAATCATTGGTCAATCGCTGCAACATATCGCCTACGTTTACTACAATGTGATCTTCCACCTCCGTAACGCCAATCCATTCACCCTGTTTATTTAACACCTCCAAACCATCGGCACTCGCACCCACCAACAAAGTAATTAAATTGATGTCTTCATGCTCCCCTGCGCGAATTGCATCCTTTGGATCTCCAGTAATGGGAGGGTAGTGGATGGCCCGCAATATGCTGTTGCCATATTTTACTTTGTTGTCGAAGTAAAATTCATCCAATTTCAAATGTAAAGCAATGGCTCTCAGCATTTGAATACCCGTCTCTTCCAACGCTTTGTATATGGCTTCGCCCGCATCATTGAATGCAGGTAATTCCGAAACCCATTTGTTTTCTGGGTAAGTGGGGACCTCAACTGTGGCTCCCTGGGTGTACTGGCCGAAATGCCAAAATTCTTTCAAATCACCGGCGTTGCGATTTTTTGCATGTTCTTTCCCAAAACCTGTGTAGCCCCGCTGACCGCCACCCTCACTATCATCATATTTCAATTTGACCGATTCAGGCAAATCGAAAAAGTTCTTGACCTGATCATACAAATCGGTGAGAATGTGCTGCGGTATTTCGTGATTTCTAATCGATACAAAACCAATTTGCTCATAGGCCTTGCCGAGGTCTCGAACAAACGCCAATTTTTGGTCTTTAGAACCATGGGTAAAATCCGATAAATCAAGTTTGGGAATAGACTGCATACCGCGAATTTACTACAACGCGGTCAGTTATTATACTTAAATAGAATGGTAAAGTTTAGAATCGCTCTCTTCTAAGATAATTGACAAGGTAGTAGGAGCAGGACTAATCATTAATACATCAAGGTCTGACGTGGTCTCATATAACTCATTCAAATAGTTCGACCAATCCGGGTTCTCAGCGATGTTTGCTTGGATATAATCTACAGTTTCAGCTTCCGCTTCACCATAAAAATACAACAATAAATCTGACTGGGATAGTGGTTTTACCATATGGTTTGCTTTAACAACAAACATATAACGCACCCAAAATCAGATTATTTTACCCGCACTACACTTTTTTGCATCTTTTTTCTCAGATTGAGAATTGCGTAATGCATCCGTCCAATACAAGTATTGATGTTTGTTTCCGTCAGTGCGGCAATTTCCTTGAAACTCAAATCGGCGTATTGGCGTAAAATCAATACCTCGCGTTGATCCTCTGGTAGTTCGCGAATCCATTGTTTGAGAATTTCGATTTCATCTTTAGCCACCCGTTGATTCTCCTGGCTGCTAACACTGATTCCTAAGGCATCAAATACATCACGACCCTCAGTATCCACAACCACAGGCATGCGCTTGCGAGAGCGAATAGAATCGATACTCATGTTTCTTGCAATTCGTAAAGCCCATGGCAAAAACTTGTCTTCGTGGTTGTACTTGCCATTTTGAATACTATGTATGACCTTGATAAAGGTCTCCTGGAAAATATCTTCAGCCAAATAACGGTCGCCAACAAGCAAATAAATGCTCGACAGAATACGAGTTCTGTGGCGCTTTAGCAAAGTTTCGAATGCTGCATTGTTACCGTCGATGTAACGCTTAATCAGCACGCCGTCTGAGATCAATGGTGTAGTCATAATACCCTCCTTGCAGGTTAAAATGTGGTTTTAATAAAGCAAGTTTTTTGTTGAGTATTTTTTGACTTATAGGCGTTTTGGTTAATATTCCAACCGTGAATGAATACAATAAATTTGGTAAATGCAAATTTTTACCATACAAACAACCAAAAAAATCATTTTTTCAGTCCGTTCAGGAAATCCTTAGCCATCATTTTGGGCTTGCCTGAGGGTTGCAATGTCAGAATTTCATAATCTCCATCTGTCAAATGGATGATTAAGCGCTTGTTTGAAATTTCAAAGCCCACATTCGCGTTTTGCGTGTCTTTGGCTACAATCCGACCTTTGATCAGTTTTAACTCGCCGTAGGGTGTTTTCATCCAGGCACCCGGAAGGGGCGATAATCCACGGAGTTTGTTGTGAAAATCTAAAATGCACATCGAAATCGACAATTCACAAAATTCTCGGTTCAATTTTGGCGCAAATTTGATATCCAACAAATTCGATTGGGGTGTGGTATGCCATTGTCCTTGCGAAATCAATCCCAACGTGTCAACCATAAGCTGTGCACCAATGTGCTTCATTCGGTCATGCAATTCCCCCACAGTTTCATTTTCTCCAATGGCTATTTCTCTCGAACTCACAATATCTCCCGTGTCAATTTCTTGTTTGAGAAAAAAGGTAGTGACCCCAGTGGTAGTTTCGCCTTGTATTATTGCATGATGTATTGGCGCAGCACCCCGGTAATTGGGCAACAATGAACCATGCAAATTAATTGTACCCATGGCAGGCATACTCCAAACAACCTCTGGCAACATGCGAAAGGCAATCACCACGCCCAAGTCGGCCTGGTAACTTCTTAGGGATTCTATAAATGTGGGTGATTTTAAATTGGGTGGCAGTAAAATAGGAATACCTAAATCTATGGCAGCCTTTTTCACCGCACTTTCACTGATTTTTTGTCCACGACCAGCAGGTTTGTCAACCGCTGTAACCACACACACGACCTCAAAACCCGCTTCCACAATGGCCAACAAAGATGTAGCTGCAAATTCTGGCGTTCCAAAGAAAACTATGCGCATCTGTTGAGTGAACTTTTTTACAAAGATAGGGGTCGATCGTGCAACCTGTGTGGTCTTGGAAATGTCTATTCGCAGAACCCATAGCCAAAAGCTGATCGAAATCACCGAAATTTGTATGAACCAACCCGGGTAATGAATGCGCACCGCCATACAAAACATTTCATTCACAAGATTATCTTGGTTTGGTTCGGTGTTTTATTATACCCAGCGTTTTCGTTTGCAAGCGCTATCGCATCCCCCAAAACGAGCGACCCGATTTTTTTCATCAATCAGGGCCAATGGCCATCGAAAGTCCTTGCAAAAGCCAACCTGAATATTGGAGATTTTTGGTTAACACGCGAAGGATTTGTATTTAATTTTATTGATACATCCGCTACTGAATTGTTGCATGAACGCAGTGCAGCCGGCGGTACCTTAAACACCCATTCCGTTTTTCTATCCTTCAAAGGATCAAATCCCGACCTTTTGGCCCAAGGAAAAGGGGCGTTGTCTGAAACGTATTATAATTTTTACCAAGGAAAAGCCATTAATCGCGTGGTACGAGCCAAGAAATACAGTGAAGTGTTGGTGAAAAATGTTTGGACCGGCATTGATTTACACTTGTTTTCGTATCAAGGAACCCTCAAATACAACTGGATCATTTCCCCTCAAGCCAATGCTGAGCAAATTCGCTGGTCCTATCAAGGTCAGTCTGGATTTTTGCTCTTCAATAACCGTTGCCAAGTGTCCTCGCCATGGTTCAATTGGACCGAATCCATGCCGGCAGTCTATTGGCAAAATGCTGCATCCAATTCTGGCCGTGAACTTACGGGTGTTAATTATCGAATCGATAAACAAATAACAAATAGTACATCCAACGAATCCCAGGAAATCTGCCTGCAGTTTGAGAATATTCCTGAAAATAGAAAAGACATACTCGTCATAGATCCCATCCTCGTTTTTAGTACCTACACAGGTTCCAGGGCCGATAACTTTGGTTGTACAGGAACCTATGACGATTGGGGTAATGGATATGCCGGCGGTACCGTTTTTGATTTTGGACTGCCTGTAACTCCAGGCGCCGCTCAAGTCTCATTTGGGGGAGGTGTCGACGAGGATTTGGGCTATGGGGGTTCAAGAGATGCCGCCATTTTGAAGTTCAATAAATCAGGGGACAAATTGCTGTTTTGTTCTTATCTCGGCGGTTCAAATAACGATCAGCCTCACTCAATGGTTACAGATTCCTTGGATAATTTATATGTCATGGGGTCTACGAGAAGTAGCGACTTTCCTGTATCGCCCAATGCCTATGATGCTACTTTCAATGGGGATTATGATTTCTTTGTTGCCAAGTTTAATGCATTGGGTACAACACTGATCAGTACTTACATCGGTGGCAGCGGATTGGATGCCGTGGGCGCCGATCGCAGCAATACGCCGGTAGATGATTTCCCACTGATTTACAATTATGCCGATGAGTTTCGGGGAGAAATAATCACGGATCAGCAAAATGTTTATATCGCCGGGGTAACCTACAGTCTCAATTTTCCCAAAACAGGCACCATGGTTTACAACGGAAAATCGGAAGGGGTGGTGTTCTCATTAAACAAGCAATTGACCGTATTAAATTGGTCGCACACCTACGGAGGTAGTGACTACGATGCCTTATATGGGATCGCCCTAGGAAAAGCCTCGGATGTCTTTGTCAGTGGTGGGTCTTCGAGTTCAGACCTAAAAGCGAGGTTGGGAAGCAATTGGATGAATACTTACAATGGAGGGATTGCAGATGCCGTGCTTTTGCGATTGGATAAATCCAATGGTTCGATGCTACAGGGAAGATATCACGGGACAAACTTGTATGAGCAAGCCCATTTTGTCCAAACCGGACAAACAGGCAAACCCTACATTTATGGTCAAACCGAAGCCAACATGCCCAACGTAAATGCCAGGTTTTATCAAGCTGGCGGCGGACAATTCATTACAACCTATTCTGCTGATTTACAGACAGTAGAAATGCAAACAACTTTTGGGTACAATGGAAACAATACCATCATGCCTAACATCAGTCCTAGCGCATTTTTGGTGGATCGATGTGAGCGAATTTTCGTTTCTGGATGGGGCGGCGCAACAAATTCTGCCCTTTATGATGTCAATACCTTCGCAGCCAAACAACACCGAAACAAAGGGCGCACAACAGGACTTCAAACAACCCCGGATGCTGCACAAAAAAACACGGATGGCAGTGATTTTTACATTGCAGTATTTTCAAAGAATTTCTATTCATTGGCCTACGCCACCTTCTTTGGAGGTATTTCCGCTCCAGGAAAGCCCGCCGAAGAACATGTCGATGGCGGCACCTCACGATTCGATGCCAAAGGAATCATCTATCAATCGGTTTGTGCTGGTTGCAGAAGAAATGGGCTGTTTCCAGTGACACCCACCGCATACAGTCGCACCATGAACAGTGATAACTGCAACAACGCACTGTTTAAAATCGACTTTGAAAACCTCAACCTAAAACCCCGGATGAAAGACACGTTCGTCCAAGTAATTGCTACTCAGCCCATCAATTTTCAGATCAAAGGAAATGATCCTGATCCGTTCGACACCATGTATTTGAAAGTAAAATGGATCAAGAAAGGGGGCATGTTGGGCAGTGACACCGCCACCGTAGTTTGTGTGCCGGGTATCGGACAGTCAAACTTGAAATACAGTTGGTTAACACGTTGTAGTAGTTTCTCTAAGGATACGGCGGAATTGCTTGTGTATGTCATGGATCGGGGATGCCCTAAGGCCGATACAACTTTTGCTCGAATAAAAGTTTTGGTCACTGAGCCGCCAAAAGTCATTCCTCCAGAAGCCATTTGTGTGAGTTTCGATCGTCAAACCGCCAAAATGTCGATCGCTTGGGACAACATTGCCGTCCCAACAGGGTTTTTCAAGTATTTTTTGTTGCGCCGCACCAATCCCGATGGAAGTACCACCATTTTAGATACCCTGAGAAGCAATACGGCTTCCAGTTTTATTGATGCAAATGTCCTAAATCCACGCATCAACAATTATTGCTATGAGCTCATCGGTGTGAATATTTGCGATGTGCAAGTGTTTGCTAAAAACGTATTCTGTACAGTGAAAGAATTGAATACGCCAATCAATGGGGTGCCTTTGTATACTACCACCATCGTAAATGACCGATATGCTGAAGTCCGCTGGGCAAAGAGCGATGAACCCGATTTTAAAGAATACGAACTTTACAGAATTCCTCGGGGCGGAAAGTTTGGTTCTACACCACTGGCTATCCTTACCGATACCGTATATCGAGATTCAAGCTTCAATGTAGACGCACTGAGTAATTGCTATCAAATTATGGTGGTTGATCAATGTGGCCATGTGAGTAAGGGCAGCAACGAAGGTTGTAACGTTGTAATAAACGGCACGGCTACCGAAGCACCTTACTACTTTTTTGATTTGAATTGGATGGATTATCAAGGATGGGCTGATGGAGTAAAAGATTGGAAATTGGAACGGAAAGACGATGATCATGCTTTTGAAACCATTGTGCCATCTACTATACTTCAGCAATACCGCGACAATCAATTGGACTATGATTATGGTGGATATTTTTATCGGGTAACTGCTACGCGGAACCAAAATCGGGCACCGGAACAATCGACCAGTGAAAGCAATTGGATTTACTTAATTCAGCCGCCAGAAGTATGGGTGCCAAACGCCATTACGCGCAATGGTGACGGCAAAAACGACGTTTGGGGTACATTTCCCTTGTTCGTGAAAGAATACAACATGAAAGTATTCAATCGATACGGTGAGAAGATTTGGGAAAGTACCTACAAAAAGAACCAATGGGATTGTATTTACCAAGCTCAGGAAATCCCCGATGGTGTTTACGCTTGGTATTTGCAGTTTTCAGGATGGAATGAGAAAGAATACCGAAAAACTGGGGTAGTTCACGTGCTTCACTAGGCCAATCTAGTGGGTTCTGCCTGCTAAGAAATCCAGAATCTCAAGGAGTCCGTCGGTCTTAACACCCATGGTTGAAAGGGACGACAAAATATCCAATCCTCGCTGATTGTATTCTTTGGATTTTGCCAATATCAGTTGGTCTAAACCCATTTCTATCCACTGTTTTTGAACCAGTGTTACGCGTTTAGACAAATCCGTTTCATTGAACCATAGGGTAGTGTCGGCGTGCATTTCCATAGATTTGATATAGAGCCAAGTCTTTTTGCCCTCCATGATATCGCCACCGGAAATCTTTCCAGTTTTTCCTGCATCGCCAAAGGCATCCAAGTAATCATCCATCATTTGAAAGCTCATGCCAATGGCAATGGCGAATTCATATAACCCATCAATTATTTCTTGCTTGGCATTCGCCACCATGGCGCCGGAAGCCAAACTACAGCCCAGCAATACCGCGGTTTTGAATTGAATCATTTGCAAGTATTCTGCCTCGCTCACTTCGTTTCGCTCGGCAAAATCCATATCGTCTTGCTGTCCCTCACATACCTCCGTAGCCGTTTTGGAAAACAAACCCAAAATCGCATCGCGTTGCTCGCCTCTAAACGACAATATGGATTCATAGGCTTTTACCAATAAATTGTCACCGGCTAAAATGGCTGTTGGTTCGTTCCATTTCTTGTGCACCGTGGGAAGTCCCCTCCGCTGATCTGCTCGGTCCATGATGTCGTCGTGCACCAAACTAAAATTGTGAAATACTTCCATCGCATGAGCGATTGGCAATGCCATTTCTGCCGTACCACCGCAAATCTCTGAACCCGTCATACACAGGATAGGACGAATGCGTTTTCCACCCAATTCCATGATGTAACGCATTGGGTCGTACAGGTTTTTGGGATGCCCTTGAAAGGCGTTTTTCTGCAGATATTCTACATAAAGCCCATGCAATCTGGAAATACTCATGTTAGTCTAACAAATTAAAATCAATTATTCTTTTCTGAGGTTCCGTTTTTTTCACTGAAACAGTAATAGGGTCGCCCAAATGGTAACTCCGCTTTGTCCGTTGCCCCACCAATTTTTTTTCCGCTTCGTAATATGTGAATCGATCGCCCTTTATATCAGACATCCGGATCAATCCTTCACAATGATATTCTGTTGCCATCGCATAAATGCCCCATTCTGTGATTCCGGTAATGGTGGCATCCATGACCTTGCCTATGTGCTGTTCCATCATCAGTGCCAAAGTGTATTTGGTACTTGCACGTTCCGCTTCTGCAGCCTTTTGCTCCATATTGCTGCTGTGCTTGGCAATCATTTCAATCTCCGATTCGCTGATGAATGGCTTGGGTTCAGTCAAATAGTGCTGCAATAATCTGTGAACCAACAAATCCGGATACCTGCGAATGGGAGAGGTAAAATGCGTGTAATACCCAAAGGCCAATCCAAAATGGTCCGATCTAAATGCTGTGTAAACGGCTTTCGACATGGTCCTGATGGCCATTTGCTGTAAAATTTCTGCACTGGGATCGTTTGCGGTCCTCTCCATCAACTCGTTAAAGGATTTGCGCATTTGTGCCTCATTGTCGATGTTGATCGGATAGCCCATCAACTTACAAAAACGAGCGAATTCAATGAGTTTGTCTTGCGGGGGCAAATCATGTGAACGATAAATGAAAGGCAGCTCAGGCTTTTTCAGTGTTTTGACGTATTTGGCTACCGCCTCATTGGCCATCAACATGAATGTTTCAATGAGCAAGTGGGCATCGAAACGCGATTTGACGTATGATTCTATCGGACGTTTGTTTTCATCGAATCGAAACCGAATCTCTTTGGATTCAAATCGCAATGCGCCGTTGGCAAATCGGATGGATTCAAAGTGCTTGGCCATTCGATTCAGTAATCTCAGCTCTTCCACATGATCTCCTTTGCCCGTTTCGATCACTTCTTGGGCTTCTTCGTAGGCGAATCGACGTTTGCTGTTGATAACGGTTTTGCCAAACCATTGCTTGATGATTTCAAAGGAAGGCGACAGCGTGAAAATCACACTGAATGCCAATCGGTCTACATGTGGTTTGAGAGAACATAAGTCATTACTCAAATTCTCTGGCAACATCGGAATTGTGCGATCGACAAGATAGACACTTGTACCGCGTAAGACTGCTTCTTTGTCGATGGGTGATCCAGGCGTCACAAAATGCGATACATCGGCGATATGAACACCCAAAACATGGTTGCCATCTTTGTCTTTGGTGATGGAAATGGCGTCGTCAAAATCTTTGGCATCCGCAGGATCGATGGTGATACAAAACACATCCCGCATGTCTAAACGTTCACCCCAATCCTTGGGAGAAATTTCATTGGGAATGGCTTCCGATTCTTCAATGACTGCATCGGGGAATCGGGTATTGAAACCGAATTCTGCAACAATGGCGTGCATTTCAGTGTCGGCCTGACCCACCTCGCCGAGGATGTCTATAACTCTGCCCAATGGGTTTCTGCTGTTGTGGGGGAAGTCATAAACCTCAATAATGGCCTTGTATCCATCGTATTTTGTGTCAATGACCTCCGTGATTTTGATGTCTTTCAGCCCGTTTTTTTGTATTAACCCAAACGCATTTTTTTCAAACACATCCAAAATGGCGCTGTAACGCTGGGGGACACGCTCCAACAATCCAATGGATTTCACATAGGTCCGATTGCCTTTGGTTCTAATTTCACAAGTTACAAGGTCGCCGGGCAGTAATTTGCCCACCATTTCGTTGTCCATGTATACTTGTTGCATTTCACCATCCAATTCCATGCGAACATAGTAATCTCCTCGGTTCGACAATACCAATTCGCCCTGAGATTTAACCGTAGGTTGAATGGGAGAGTAGTTGCCGTTAGAGGGTTCTCGAACTAACCGACGGTTGGCCAACTTCATCAGGGCCTGGTGAACCATTTCCTTACTAAAATTGGCTTCTTTGGGTATGCGAGAAAATACTTGATTGACGTTATAAGTGCCGCGACCGGCATTTTCTAATACAGCCAGGACTACGCGTTCTGGGAATGTGATTTTACTTCGATTTGACAAGAGGGGTAATAAATAAGAAAACTAAATAATGGGTAAAGTTACGCATTATTCTTGGCATCTTGGCCTTGGTGATCGTGCTCGAAATAATCTAAATCCTTGTGGAATGCCTCATCAACGTTGTAGGTGCCCCAGAATGCAAGCAACAGACAAACAGACCCAATGATCAATGCAGCCACGCTGAAGGCGCGACCATCATAAGTACCGGACAAGGTAAATTCATGGGAAAAATATTCAAATCCCATGGTAATTAGCAGTACACCGCCTCTCACAAAATTGGGTACGGTGGCAGCAACTGTACTGCGAATATTGGTTCCGAACTGTTCTGAGGCGTTGGTGACAAAAATGGCCCAGTACCCAGTGACCGCGCCCAACAAAAATGCGATGAATCGATAATAGTTCTGGCTGCCGGTAGGTCCGTACAGGAATACCAACGTCATTACTGCGATACCGATTAAATTGATATAGATCACCCGTTTTCTGCTCTTGAACAATTGGCTTAGTAGGCCTGAAAGCAAATCACCAGTGCTCAATCCCACGTAGCTCCACATCACCATTTCTGGCGTGGCAACGGCAAAAGATTTTAAGGATTCCGCGTTTGCATTCATGCCAGTGGCTGCCAGAATTTCAGGAAAAAATTTGTGCGATAGGGCAATGAGAATTCCCACAACAAACCATACCGGCAATCCAATTACGATACAAGCAAGGTATTTTTTAAAATGGGTTTTGCGAAACAACATAAAGAAATTTCCGCGTTTCACATTGGTTGTGGTAGCTGATTCAAACAAAGTGCTCTCGAACGTGCCGGCACGCATGAGTAGCAACAACAAACCCAGCACGCCCCCCACGATGTAAGCTGTTTGCCAGTTTTCCAATTGCCTGCCTGTAATTTGGCTCATGAACTGGGTGATGCCATCGCCGTTTTTTGCAATAAAAAAAGCAAATACAGCCCCCAACGCACCGAAGGTTACGATGATCATGGTGCCAATCCCCCTTTTTTCTTTGGGCATCAATTCACTAACCAGGGTAATCGCTGCACCCAATTCGCCCGCAAGACCAATTCCCGCAAGCAAACGCCAAAATTTGTAGGCTTCTACTGTGGTAACAAAGGCATTGGCAACGTTGGCCAGACTATACAACAAAATGGATCCAAACAGCACGCTCACCCTTCCTTTGACATCGCCTAAAATGCCCCAAATTAATCCGCCAATCAACATACCAGCCATCTGCCAACGAAACAAAACGGTTTCGTATGTATTTACATCGATATTTAACGATGAAAGACTGTCTTTCTTGATGATGTTGAATAAAATCAAATCGTATATATCCACAAAATAGCCCAAGGAAGCAACGATGATCAATAAGGCAATGTTCTTTTTTTGTTTCATGAGAGATAGGGCGATAAGGTACGACAAAATAATTCTAATTCGGAGGAATCGAGATCATCGAAATGCGCCATGTGTTCACTGTCTGCATCGAGTACACCCCAAAAATCTCCGCGAGCATTCCAGATGGGGACCACAATTTCACTTTTGCTTGCAGCGCTGCAAGCGATGTGTCCTGGAAATGCTTCCACATCAGGTACCACGAGTGTTTTTTCTTCTTTCCAGCAACTGCCACAAACACCCCTTCCAAAGGCAATGCGGGTGCAAGCCATAGGTCCTTGGAATGGACCCAGAATCAATGCTGTTTCTTGTTTGCGGTAAAATCCAACCCACCACCAACCAAAGGCCTCTTTTAATAAGGCCGATGCATTGGCTAAATTGGCGACTTCGTCCACGGAATTATCTAACAGAGTGGGTAATTGCTGGTTAACTAAATCGTATTTCTCCGATTTAGACATAGTCTGCCATAAAGTATCCTCCAATGCTGAACTCATGAGTGCGAATTAAGCCGATTTGAAGGATTTATTCGTCATATACAAAGTATTTTTGGCTAGCCCTTGAATCCGTTGTAAATTGCGAGTTTATTTTATAAAAACTATCAATGGAGGTTATAAACACCAAGCCGTTTGAGGTAGTATTCACCTTCGTCAGACACCCACATATGGGGGTTTTGATTGAAGCGAATGCAGTGCAGTTGTTGGAGAATGGTAATCCCTCATTGACATTTCAACGTATTAGAGAAAAGACCGCTGACTATTTTGGGCTAAATCCAGAACAAAAAAAGGTCGTTGAGATATTGGAAGGCCTCGAAAATGAGGCCATAATGAAGCGGTTTTACAAAGGGACGAGAAAAATCAAGCCGGCAGATTTTTTCATCAAGCAGTTCGACGAAGACACCCAAAAAGCTGTTTTGGACTTTGTTGAAGTGGAATTTCTCAAGGTGATCAAAGAGGTCAAGAATTACCAAATGTATTGGGCTGGAAAGACAGGCGAGCCCATGGGGATGAAGATTGATTTTTACAATGAACCTTCTACGCCATTGTTTCACTTCCGCAGGGATGAAACGGGCATGAACTACTTCGTTACCATCAAACACCGGGGTGAAAAAGTCCATTTTTGTGACCCTGATAGCGAATTGCTCATTGCCCAGCCTGCGTGGTTGCTCACACCCAATCGTTTGTTGTTTTTTGGTGCCAACGTTGAAGGGAAGAAGATCAAGCCATTTTTGCGCAAGAAATTCATTCACATTGATCCGCACCAAGAAGCTACCTACATGCGGAAATTTGTTGGACCCTTGCTGGAAAACCACGATGTATTTGCCGTAGGATTTGATATTGTAACAGACCAATTGGAAGTTCAACCGCTATTGAAACTGACATCCAACTGGGAGAATCCGCACCTGGTACTTTACATGAAATATGGAAATTGGGTATTTCCATATCATGTAAACAAAAAAGTAAATGTTCGCTTAGAGGAAAGTGAAAATACTTACACTTTTCATCGAATTAAGCGATTGTATTCTGTTGAAAAACAGAAGATTGAAACATTGAAAGAATTGGGGTTGGTTCAAACAAATGGCAGTTTATTTTCTTTGGATTCCGCAGATTTGGATGCCTTTGATATAGTCTCTTGGGTCAATGAAAATCGCGGTGCTTTGGAACGTGCTGGATTCGAAATTCAACAGGAGGACGGCAGTACACAATTTTACCTGGGCAGTATACAACTGTTGGTAACGGTAAAAAATGGCATCGATTGGTTTGATGTTCATGCCATTGTTAAGATTGAAGGATTTGAATTTCCTTTCGTCAAGCTGCGTAAAAACATCTTAGAAAAGCGACGTGAATATGTGCTTCCCAATGGTAAAATCGTGATTTTACCTGCCGAATGGTTCAATCAGTTTGCGCAAATTGTGAATTTGGCGGATGTTCACGATGAATCATATCGTGTCCGCAACATCCACGTTTCCTTGCTGGCTGATTTGGATGAGTATTTAAACGAAGCACCGCCAACCTCGGTTTGGACAGAAGCTTTACACAGAGGTACCATACCAACCGCAGAGATGCCCGAGGATTTCAAAGGCGAACTTCGCAATTATCAATTGGAGGGATATAGTTGGATTCGGTTTATGCAGCAAAATCGATTTGGTGCCTTACTCGCCGATGACATGGGACTTGGTAAAACCATACAAACTTTGGCTCATCTGCAAACGTTGGCCATTGAATATCAAAAAGAAAGGGAACTCTCTCAGCAATTGGGTTTGACAGCCAATGGCTCAGCCATGGTTGTTAAAGAGGCTGAAACACCGGTCGTTGCACCCGCCGATGGAAAACCGTTGCCCCCGGAAGCAATGCACCATGGCCCAATTTTGGTTATCGCCCCCAAATCACTGTTATACAACTGGATGTCTGAGTCGGCCAAATTCTGTCCTACACTCAAAACTTGTCTGTATTCAGGGCTGAGTAGGCAAAAGCTGATTTCAACCTTTGGACAAATAGATTTGGTTGTAATGTCTTATGGTACCATGCGGAACGACATCGAAACCTTGAGGAATTATCGATTTAATTGTATCGTATTGGATGAAAGTCAAGCCATTAAAAATCCTTCATCGCAGACCTCACGCGCGCTGTTGAAACTTCAGTCTCAAAGCAGAATCGCCCTTACCGGTACCCCCATCGAAAATACCTTGCTCGACATATGGAGTCAAATGAACTTCCTTAACCCCGGATTGTTGGGCAGCTACACCTATTTCGAGAAACAATTTATCAAACCCATTGAAAAGGGAGCCAATCCCCAGAAAACGGAAGAATTGCGGAAGTTGATTGATCCGTTTGTGCTCAGAAGGACGAAAAAGCAGGTAATGAAGGAGTTGCCGCCAAAAATTGAAAAGGTACACTTCTGTGAAATGAGTGCTGAGCAGGCCGATTTGTACGAGTCTGTTAAGAACCAATACCGCAATGAAATCTTGAATCATGTTACCGAATTGGGCATCTCCAAATCGCGGTTGAAGATATTTAACGGATTGATGCATTTGCGTCAAATCGCCCTGAATCCCACATTGAAAGACGTAAACTACGAAGGGGGTAGTGGCAAGGATGATGAAATCATGCGCATGTTGCTGAGGGCGGTTGCAAACGGACATAAAGTCTTGTTTTTCTCTCAGTTTGTTGGATACCTGAAAGTTTTCGAAGACATGTTTGAACAGCAAGGAGTAGAGTATTGCTACTTGGATGGTTCTATGGATGAGAAGGAAAGGCAGCAGCAGATTGATTTATTCCAAAACGACGATAAAAAAAGAGTTTTCCTATTGAGTTTGCGGGCTGGAAATAGTGGTTTGAATTTAACCGCCGCCGATTATGTGTTCTTGGCAGATCCTTGGTGGAATCCGTTTACCATGAAGCAAGCGGAAGACAGGGCGCATCGCATTGGCCAAGACAAGCCTGTATTCTCCTACAAGTTCATCACAAAGGATACCATTGAGGAGAAGATTTTGGCCTTGCAAGCGAAAAAAGCCGCGTTGGCAGAAAGTGTCATACCCGATGAAGATTCCATTTTGGCAAGTCTGAATTTGGAAGAATTGGAAGACCTGTTAAACTAATTGCCAACCTATGGATTTGTTGGGTAATCCCATATGGAAAAATGCGTCAAATGCCTGGCAGAATCAATTGGATTATTATTTTACTGGGGCCGACTATCATTGGATTGAAGCGGTTATTCAGCACGACGAAGCCGAGGGGTACAAGGTTTACCCCTCCCATGAATGTAGATTTCGTGCTTTGGAATTAACACCTTTATCGGAAGTGCGATGTGTAATTCTGGGTCAAGATCCCTATCACAAACAAGGACAGGCCAATGGGTTGGCATTCAGCGTAAACAAAGGGAGTAAAATGCCCCCATCTTTGAGAAACATACTCATTGAGCTTCGCAACGATTATTCCCAAAAAACTTCCTTGGCAGAGGATAATCATGGTGATTTGTCGGTTTGGGCAAAACAAGGCGTGCTGCTCTTGAATACTTTGCTCACTGTACGAGAAGCAGAGCCATTATCGCACCAAAACACGGGATGGGAAAGCCTATCGAGGGCGGTAATTGAGGCCATTAATACACATAAAGAAGGGGTGGTTTTTGTGCTTTGGGGAAGTGCAGCTCGCGCCTACAAACCATGTGTAAATACCCAGAAACACTTCGTGATTGAGGGTGCACATCCAAGTCCATTGTCGGCCTATCGCGGCTTTTTCGGATCAAAACCTTTTTCTAAGGTCAACGAATATTTGCAAAAGCGAGGGGAAGACGGCATTGTTTGGTAGTCGAGTCCAATAAAACAAACAAATGAAAACTGTGCAAAACTGCTTAGCAAGCGAGGCCAGGCGGTTTTATACCTTTGAATTGTGGAAAATCCAATAAGCATATCCCAAGCAAACATTCATCAAGGAAGCATAGTAATTTTGCAAGCGGTGAATCTCCAAGTATCGGAAGGAGAGTTTGTGTATCTCATCGGAAGAACGGGTTCTGGCAAGTCTTCATTGCTGAAAACCTTGTACGGAGAACTTCCACTGTTAGAGGGAGAGGCCAAAATTGCCGGATATTCGTTGGTTGGATTGGCCAAAAAGGACGTGCCGTATTTGCGACGGAAATTGGGAATCGTGTTTCAAGACTTTCAGTTACTTACCGACAGGAATGTGTTGGAAAATTTGATGTTTGTATTGCGTGCAACCGGCTGGACAAATAAACACGAGATGATGGAACGTTGCAAAGCCGTGCTAGAAAAGGTGGGATTGCAGACCAAGGATTACAAAATCCCAGCAGAACTAAGTGGGGGTGAGCAGCAACGATTGGTTATTGCACGGGCATTATTGAATGAGCCCAAAGTTTTATTGGCCGATGAACCTACTGGAAATTTGGACCCAGAAGTCAGCGATGAGATCATGTCGTTGTTGAAATCCATTGCCAAAGAAGGAACCGCAATCTTGATGGCTACGCACGATTACCGCCTGATTCAAAAGTTTGGTGGCAGCATTTATAAATTGGAGAGCCGTACCTTGCGTTCAATTGAACCGTATGAGTTCAATCAATCACTTTCTTAATCGATACAGGGTAATTTCTCTCTTGGGTGATGCGATAAGGATTGTTTTAAATGTGTCCCATCGTTGCTCGCTAATCCAATTTTTTGTCGATGAATTTGTGGTGGCTGATGCACGGTTAAGTATCCTACCATTTGTAAAAACATCGTCAGTCATTATTTGAACCTGCGAATCCTTGGATAGTGTTTCGATTTCTTGAATGTCTTTTTCCGATGAACCCATGTTGAAATTGACATTTTTCGCGGGCGACATGTCATTTTTCCGGGCGATATATTCCAATGCATTTTCAATGGCCTTTGCTTGGTTCGATATAAAAACGATTTTTTGGGAGTTGTTGTGGGGTATTGAATTGTTTAGGGTGGTAGCAATGTGTTCTACGTCGGAATTGGCGCCAAGAAACATCGGTATCAAAACAAAAACACTGTGGTAAATCCAGGTGCCAATGGCCGCACCCATCAGGGGATTCGTGGTTTTATCGTCTTCAGAAAACAATCCCCCTTTCGCCATCAAAAGGGTAGCGATCGGTAGTAGCATCACCATGAACTCTGCATTTCCCACACTGTAGAAAGCAAATCCTAACTGAAGAAAGAAAACCCAAGACAGAGTTCCCCTGAAAATTGGATGGGCTGCCGGTTGCTTTTTACGTTTTGAAAAATATCGCCCAAAAAAGACTGCAGATGAGATGATTAACAGCAACAAACCGCATAAACCGATGATTGAAGGCAAAGGCCATGCAACGAGGATGATCGCAATAAAACCATGGATTTGGAAAATGGTTCGGACGAGGTTAACGCAAGTAAAGACTACGTTCATGAGACCTAACTTCGTCTCTACTAGCCCTTGATTGACATCGTGAAACAAGAAGTCGATGATGTTTTCATTGCAAGCATTAGCGGCTATGACATAGGTGGCAATGATGATTCCGCCCGACAGAACAGGGGCCTTCCAGTTTCCATGTTTTATTGCCGATAAGGCGAAGGCAATAAACCAGAAAATGTAACTTTGATGAAACAAAACGGATAATGTGAGCGATATCCAGCCCAATGAAGCACGACTTGGTTGTTTGTTTTCAATGAGAAAACTCCCAGATACAGCCAAAAACAAGGGAGCGATATAGGTCTCATTATCCAAGGCAAATCGTAAGATTCCGAACGACCCTAAAAGAAACCAAATCAGCCATTGCGCGTTTGATGGGGTTGTGTTTAATTTCAAAAGCCAAGAGCGTAAAATCTCCAAAGTAATCACACACAAAGCGAAGTTCAGGAAAGTAAAACCAGCAATGGGGTTGATGTTTAGGAACTTTATCAAAGACAACCATAGGGCACACCAAGGCATGTACAACAAGTGATGTGGGGACAAGAGAGATATTATGTCGCCCTGATATTCTAATGTATCAGCAGCGTAGCCCCATCCATCTCCTGAGTGGGTGATAGGGAAAACCACAATCATTGCCAAAAAAGTGGCAATAAATGCAAAGTATAATCTTCGGTTTGCATTTATTGAAATTCGCATGGCAACAAATATAGGGTGTGCTATCTTTGCTGCGTGCAGTCACCCCTCGATAATCCCATATTTGAACTCATCGGAAAAACCGCCGATGATATGAAACTCAGAGCTTGGGTGGTAGGCGGTTTTGTGAGAGATTCTATTTTAAAACGTGAGAATAAGGACATAGACATCGTTGTGGTAGGTAACGGGGTTGATTTTGCTCAAGCCGTTGCAAAACAATTCAATAACGATTGCAGTTTGAGCGTATTCAAGAATTTTGGAACAGCACAAATCAAGTTTGATGATTGGATCATCGAATTTATTGGTGCGAGAAAGGAGAGTTATCGCCGTGATTCTAGAAAGCCAGTGGTTGAGAATGGAACACTGGAAGATGATCAAAATAGAAGAGACTTTACCATAAATTCCATGTATTTATCGTTGAATTGCGATAATTATTGCGAGTTATATGATCCGTTCAATGGTGTTCAGGATTTACAAAATGGTGTAATCAGAACTTGCAACAATCCAGATATAACGTTTGACGACGATCCACTGAGAATGATGCGGGCAATCCGATTTGCTTCGAGATTAGATTTTCGCATCGAGTTAAAGACGTTTGAAGCCATTAAAAGGAATGTCAACCGCATTGAAATCGTTTCACAAGAAAGGATTACTGATGAGTTAAATGGTATGATCATGGGCTCAAAACCAAGTCGTGCCTTTGAAATGATGTCGAAAACAGGGCTGTTGGATTTGATTTTTCCAGAGATGATGGCTTTGCATGGTGTTGAAACACGCAATGGCAAGTCTCACAAAGACAATTTTTATCACACACTTCAAGTGTTGGATAATATTTGTGAGTTCACAAACAATTTGTGGTTGAGATGGGCAGCAATTCTTCATGATATTGCCAAGCCGGCAACAAAGCGGTTCGACCCAAAAGTAGGTTGGACGTTCCACGGACATGAAGACCGTGGATCGCGTATGGTAAAAGGAATCTTCAAAAGAATGCGTTTGCCTTTGGATGAAAAAATGCGTTATGTGAGCAAATTGGTGTTGTTGCACTTACGTCCCATTGTGTTATCGAAGGAAACCGTTACCGACAGTGCAGTGCGTAGGCTGATTGTTGATGCTGGGGAACATGTTTCTGATTTGGTGACCCTATGCAGAGCTGATATTACCAGTAAAAACGAGGCCAAAGTGGAGAAACACCTCCGAAACTTGGTTCTGGTTCAGGAAAAAATCAATGAGGTACTGGCCAAAGATGAACTCAGAAATTGGCAACCAGTTTTGACGGGGAATCACATCAAAACACATTTTGAAATTAAGGATCCTCAGGACATAGGCCGGATCAAGGATGCCATACGAGAATTGATTTTAGATGGGCATGTTCCTAACGAATTTGAACCAGCACTTGCTAAGGCTGAGGAAATTGCCAAAGCGTATGGCGTGACCGTCCGACAAACCCCTTAAAACAAACATCAATACCTCAGAATTATTTCCGAAATTCGCACTTCATTTATGTTACAAATTGCCAACATTAGAAAAAACGCCGAAGAATTGGCTGCGCGCATAGCCATCAGAGGTTTGGAAGGAAAGTCATTGATCGCTCAAGTGCTCGAAATGGATGAAAAAAATCGGGCCAAAAGGACTGAAATGGAAACATTGCAATCCAAAGGGAATCAATTGACATCGCAAATTGGCGAAATGTACAAATCTGGACAGAGAGAGGCGGGTGATGCATTAAAAGCTGAATCGGCAGAAATAAAAGAACAATTGAAGTCACTGGAAATGGAAGTTGAGGCTGCAGACCAGTCTTTGGTACAATTGTTATTAACCATTCCCAACACGCCATCTACGGAAGTACCAATGGGGAAAACCCCGGAAGACAATTTAGAAGTATTGTTGTGGGGCAACAAGCCAGATTTATCGGCCCAGTCTCTGCCGCACTGGGAGTTGGCTGCGAAATATGACATCATCGACTTTGAGTTGGGTGTGAAATTGACCGGTGCAGGATTTCCAGTTTATAAAGGCAAAGGGTCCATTTTTCAGCGTGCTTTAATACAATTTTTCTTAAATGAAGCGGGCAAAGCCGGATACATGGAAGTACAGCCCCCTTTGTTGGTGAATGCAGACAGTGGTTATGGAACAGGTCAATTGCCAGATAAAGAGGGACAAATGTATCACTGTGGGGTTGACGACCTTTATTTGATCCCAACGGCCGAGGTTCCCATTACCAATTTATACCGCGATGTGATTTTGAACGAATCCCAACTGCCAATAAAGAATGCAGGTTACACGCCTTGTTTCCGTCGAGAAGCGGGGAGTTACGGCACACATGTCCGTGGGCTAAATCGATTGCATCAATTTGACAAAGTAGAAATTGTTCAAATTGTAAAACCTGAAACCTCGTATGGCGTTTTGGAAGATATGTCCAAATACGTTCAAGGATTATTGCAGAAATTGGGCTTACACTACCGAGTTTTGTTGCTTTGTGGTGGAGATATGGGATTTACCAGTGCCAAAACCTATGACATGGAGGTTTGGTCAGCAGCACAAGAAAAATGGCTTGAGTGTAGTTCAGTAAGCAATTTTGAGACCTTTCAAACAAACCGCTTGAAGTGTAGATTCAGAAACAGTGAAGGAAAAACTGAACTAGCGCATAGCTTGAATGGTTCGGCCTTGGCATTGCCTCGTATTGTTGCGGCTTTACTTGAAAATAACCAAACGCCTGAAGGAATTAAAGTTCCCGATGTATTGGTACCATACACAGGTTTTGAATGGATTAATTAGTATGCCAGCGCATTTGAATTTGCCATCATTTGATTGGGACGCTCCGGTTTCATTGGGTTCATTGTTGAATGACGTTATGGTAATACAACAATTTCCAACGGAATTGGCCAAAGTCATTTCTATTATTAAAGAAGAACAATGGTCGATGAGTTATCGAGAAGGGGGCTGGAGTTTACGTCAAATCGTACATCATTTGGCCGATGCCCATCTGAATGCTTATGTTCGGACAAAGCATATTTTGACTCAAGATCAGGACTTAATTCAACCATACGATGAAAATGCTTGGTCCGAAACCCCCGATGCACAATTTCATCACGAGGCTAGCTATCTCATCATGCTGGGTTTGCACCAAAAATGGTCTTTGTTATTATTAGAGGCACTTAAAGATCCGGCAACGCATTTAGCCAAAACAATGGTGCATCCTGAAACGGGCAGGGCAATCAGTTTAAGCGATTTGATTCGGCTTTACGCTTGGCATGGTGAACATCACCTAGCGCAGATGAAGTTTGCCATCTCGCAGTCGTGATTTCACGGTTATTTTTGCTTGTAGGCATTGAATACCTTCCAGATTTGATAGGGGACTTTGATAAAATCACCCCAGCCAATTTTTGATCCTTTCACGTCTTTCCAAACACGAATGGGCACCTCCAAAACCATCTTTTCTGCAGGTTTTCCGAAGTGAAGTTGCATGCGAAGTAGCATTTCAACATCAAACAGCCAAGATGTTTTGAACGGTTTATTAAAGCAAATGGGTACAATCGATGGATCCATTAATTTAGCACCACACTGTGTATCATGGACTTTCCAACCCAAGCCTTGACTAATGAGCGTAGCAAACAATCTACCTGAATAATGTCTAAATAGTGTTCTTTCAATATTCGCACCAAGTCGAGCAACCCTAGATCCTATAAGCAGTACCGCCTTTTCTTGAGAAATGGCAGAGAACTGATAAAACCACTGAATTTCGGATAACGGAGTAGCCAAATCCGCATCCCAGAAACCTAAGTAGTCGGCATACAAATGATCGAAACCAATGACTTCAAGGCCTTCATTGGTTGTTTCAACCTTATCGTTTGATATGGCATTGTACGCCAATTGAAGCCCTGTCAAAACGGCATTTGACTTACCTTTATTGTGATTGTACGATATAATGTGAACCCGCGATTTGTCGATGGGGTTTAATGCATTTCTATAATCCACTAACACTGACAGTGTATTGTCTTTGCTACCATCGTTCACAAAAATATATTGAAGTCCCAAATCTGCTTGGAGCGCAGATGTAAACGCTGCCGATTGAATTCTCGTTGCCTCGTTGTAACAGGGAATAATCAAGCAAGTCTTGATCTGTGTCATTGCAGTGGCCAAATTACCACTGATTTTGCTGACAACCTATCAATCTGAGTGTTTATAGGGGTAGAATTGTTGATTTTTCTAAAAAAGACGACATAGTAAGGTAAATTTGTAGCCTTATGCGGGTCTATCAAAACATCTTGGAAACCATTGGAAATACCCCCATGGTGAAATTGAACTCAATTACCAAGGATTTGCCATGCACGGTGTATGCAAAAGTAGAAACCACCAATCCTGGAAATTCCATTAAGGATCGGATGGCATTAAAAATGATTGAAGATGCCGAAACCAGTGGTGCATTGAAGCCCGGGGGGGTAATTATTGAAGGGACTAGCGGCAATACAGGTATGGGATTGGCCATTGCGGCTGTAATCAAGGGTTATCGGTGTATTTTCACTACAACCGACAAGCAGAGTAAGGAAAAGGTAGACGCCCTCAAAGCGTTTGGTGCCGAAGTGATTGTTTGTCCAACCGATGTTGACCCTGAAGATCCAAGGAGCTATTACAGCGTGAGTACCCGTTTGGCCCAGGAAATACCAAATGCTTGGAAACCCAATCAATATGACAATTTGAGTAATTCAAAGGCGCATTACGAACAGACAGGACCTGAAATCTGGGATCAAACAGAAGGCAAAATCACCCATTTGGTGGTGGGTGTTGGCACCGGAGGAACCATCTGTGGCACGGGGAAATATTTGAAAGAACAGAATCCAAACATTGAAATATTGGGCATCGACACTTATGGGTCGGTATTCAAAAAATATAAGGAAACGGGAATTTTTGACAAAAACGAAATATATCCCTACATCACCGAGGGCATTGGGGAAGATTTCTTGCCTGCAAACGTGGATTTTAGCATCATTGATCATTTTGAAAAAGTCACCGACAAAGATGCTGCGGTGATGACGCGCAGAATTCCCCGTGAAGAGGGCATTTTTGTTGGGAATAGCGCCGGTTCTGCCCTCGCGGGGTTATTGCAAATGAAGAATCGTTTCAAACCCACCGATGTGGTTGTCGTTATTTTTCATGATCATGGTACGCGATATCTGGGCAAAATGTACAATGAAGATTGGATGCGTGATCGAGGTTTTATTTCACCACAGCCACTGACTACCGCTTTGGATTTGATTGCCGGCCATGCACAATTGCCCTTATTGAGTGTTAAACCCAGTGATACATGCGAACATGTAATTGGGTTAATGCAAAAATATAGTGTGTCTCAATTGCCAGTGAAAGACAGTAACAATGAATTTGTTGGCGCCATTGAAGATGCCCAATTGTATGCAGAATTGTTGCGAAACCGGGAGCTGATGCAAAAGCCTGTATCTGAAATCATGGGTAAGGCCTACCCAATTGTGTCGCACATGGCAACCATTGAAGAAGTGTCGGCCCAAATTAATGCCCAAAATGCCGCAGTATTGATGATGGATATGGGAGGGAATTGGCACATAATTACCAAACAAGACGTTATTCAAGCCATTTCAAAGGGTAATTAATTGAAATTATTGTGTCATCCATTGTAATAAAAACCGCAGAACAAATCGAAGGGATACGAAAAAGTGCCCACTTGGCCGCTGAAACCCTGAAATACTTGGAGCATTTTGTAGTTCCAGGCATGAAAACGATTGACATCGATAAAAAATGCGAGGAATTCGTGCGCGACCATGGTGCAATTCCTGCAACGAAAGGATATCGAGGATTCAAACATTCTTGTTGTATCTCACCCAATGATGTTATCTGTCATGGAGTTCCCAACGACACCATAATCGAACATGGCGATATTGTAAACATCGATGTAACAACCATTCTCAATGGGTATTATGGTGACACGTGCAAAATGTATTACGCCGGAGAAGTCGGCGATTATGCCAAGCGGTTGGTAGAAACCACCAAAGAATGTCTACAAGTGGGAATGCAGCAGTGTTTTCCTGGCAATCGATTGAATAACATTGGATATCGCATCGCCCAATATGCCCAAAAAAATGGGTATTCAGTGGTTTATGAATTTTGCGGACATGGGGTAGGGTTGAAGTTTCATGAAGCTCCCGATGTAGCCCATATCGCGGATGCCAACACAGGTCCTGTGCTGAAACCCGGCATGATTTTCACCATTGAACCCATGATTAATGCCGGTAAAGCCCGAGCAAAAGTGGATCGAAAGGATGGTTGGACAGCCCGTACCATTGATGGCAAACTGAGCGCCCAGTTTGAACATACAATTTTGATTACCGATACAGGATACGAAGCACTCACTGATGTGTATCACGAATTTTAATCATGAAATTACACGTTGTTCATAGCGGAAATTTTAAGTTGGATGGAGGAGCCATGTTTGGCGTTGTGCCAAAAGTTCTGTGGCAAAAATGGGTGCCAGCCGATGAAAACAATTTGTGCAATTGGGCAATGCGTTGCTTGTTGGTTGAAGTAGGTGATCGCAAAATACTCATCGATACGGGCATCGGTGATAAACAATCTGAAAAGTTCTTTGGTCACTACTATTTGAATGGTGACTATTCCTTGGACAAGTCTATTGCTTCATTGGGGTTGAAATTATCGGTATTACCGATGTATTACTAACTCATTTGCATTTCGACCACTGTGGAGGGGCAGTTGTCAGAAATGAGCGTGGTGAGTTTGTACCCAAGTTCCCGAATGCTGTATATCATGTTACGGAAGCGCAGTGGAATCACGCAAATCATCCGAACGACAGGGAACGACCATCATTTTTGCCAGAGAATTTCATGGCTTTGAAAGAGCACAATGTTTTGAATTTTGTCCAAGAAGGTGATTGCTTGGCTGATTGTATTGAAATCAAAGTATTTAACGGACATACTATCGGGATGATTGCGCCATTGATTCATGGTCCCAATTACAAGTTGATGTACATGGCCGATCTGATTCCGGCAGCAGCGCATGTGCCAGTAAATTATGTGATTGGATATGACATTCAACCACTGCTTACCATGGAAGAAAAAAAGCGCATTCTCCCCGAATTGCATGATCAAAACGCATGGTTATTTTTCGAACACGATGCAGAACATGCCTTGGCACAACTGTCGATCAATGAAAAAGGACAATATCACGCGGTAAATCGCACAAATGAGTGGGCTTTCAATAAAAGCTAAGGCCTGAAATTAGGCGATAAACGCATCTACGATATCTTCTTTTTGTAAGCTCACTTCGCCAGGTGCCGCATTTTTGGGTTTGGATACAAATTTTCTGAGCACAACTATCACAGGGACAACATTTTGGGTTTTGGCCTTCGAGTTTTTTGCAGCCAGCACCGCCGCGAAATCTATGACCGCTTGGGGATAATTGGCCCCTTTCTTTCGGATGATTACATGAGATCCGCCAACATCCTTTGCATGTAGCCACAAATCGTTTCTTTGACTCAACCGCAACAGTTGATCGTTTGATTTGTTGTTTTTGCCCACCCAAATTTGATACCCTTGAAATTCATGAAGTCGATATGGTAGGGTATCGGCCTGGGTCTGAACCTTTGATAGGGTCTTTTGATAGGATTTCAGCCCTTTGAAGTCCTCAGCTTTTGAAACCCCTTCTGACTTTTGTTCCGCTTCTATGAGGTTTTTCTCCGTGGTGATTATCTGCTCCGACAGTTTCTTCTGTTCGATAACTTCGTTTTTCGCTTTTCCGTAATACTTTTTTGCATTATCCGATGCACTAAGTTCTGGATTGAGCTTTATCCAAATCCGTTGATCCGTGTAATAGTCTGTTATCAGCGCTTTTGTCAGGCCTGGCTTTAATGCATGGGCATGAGCGAGGATTAGATCGCCGATTTCTTTATAGCTCCTGCGTTGCTCTATTTCTGTCAATCGTCTTTTTGATTCATTGAGTATTTTGCGCAAATGTTTGACCTTACGCTCTAGATTTTCTTTGAGCTGTGATTTGTTCTTTTGAAAATAATAATCCCTCAAAAAGTTGAGTTGAGCACTGACCAAACTACCCAAATCTTCAGGTTTTTTTGTCAAACCCCAATTTTTCCATTCCTCTCCTGAATTGGTTAAACTGCTCGTCTCACGCCAATTCCTTTCTTCAGTTGAAAGGCTAGGATACTGAAAATCCCAATCTGATTTTAACGATAAACGGAATATTGACAATGTTTCTGAAGTTTCTTTTTGACGTAATAAAACGTTGCCGAACTTCCCAAACCCTTTTATCCAAAGTTCGTAATCATTCGATAGTGAAAGGCATATCCAACGGTCTTGTGGGTCTGAATCAATGTTTGTAATGGTGAATAGTTCAATTTCCTTGAATTGAATGATCCCTTTTTTACTGTCGTTTCGTTCAAACTCTTTTTCACTGGGCAACAAAATCAAATGTCCCTCAATGAATTTACATTCAACCGTAAATGGATTGGTTTGATTATCGATGAATTGTAGGAATAGGGTGTCTTTATCAATGCTTATGGCACCTTTGAAAAACCCGCCTACCAGATTATTGCGGAATTTCTCAGCCCACATACCGTATACCCAATTCACGCTAAACATGCTGCGAATTTCGTGAATTATGGGGACTTCGGACGTATTAGCGTTACAGAACTTCGAGCGAACCGTTTAGACTGCCTCATACCTTTGAATTCGATGATCACGGCATAGACCCCTTCAGGGCAATCTTTGTTGGCCATTCGACCATCCCAGTTCAATTTGGCATCGGTCGATTGAAAAACTACTTCTCCCCAACGATTAAAGATCATTAACCGATATTCCGTTGCGCCAAAAATCGCTGGTTGGTATGTGTCGTTCAGGCCATCGCTATTTGGAGAGAATGCGTTGGGAAGATGCAATATTACGGTGTCGTGGTAGCAGATTTCATTCACCGCAGTATCGGAACAACCACCCTCATTGGCAATGGCTAAGACAACCTTGTATTGCTCCAATTTCCCGTCAAAAGCGTGTGTGGGATTCACAGTAGGAGAGAAAGCCGTACTCGTACCATCGCCCCAAAACCATGTGCCTTGTGTGCCACCTGTACTTTGATTGTAGAATGTTGCATTTACATCCAATGGAGAGAGACAGTCACCTTGGCCTTGTTTCTGAATGGAGAATGCCGCTTGGATGGCTTTGTATCCCGGGATGTCAATGGAGGTATCACCCAGACACCCTGTTATTTTATCAATTAACGTAACCCTGTATGTATTGTCAGCAAAGGCCCACAACGTATCAGAAGAATAGGTTGCGTCGTGCGACCAAATTTTGGTTACAGGATGACCGTTTCCCAGCGAAATCTTCGCCCAGCCTTTGAGGCCTCTGCAAACAGTATCGCTTACACTGGCCATGGCCCAAACACGCGGAAACAGATGAATTTTTGCGGTATCGGCGGCATTGTCGGAGCATCCATCCGATACTTTCCCTATCAAATGGCCCGACTGATTGGCAATGAAAAATGTTTTGTTGCCCGTTTGTCCGTGCGACCACTGCAACACATGATTGGCAGTTATTCCACCATTGCTCACCGCATTGAAAGTTAGGATTTTGCCATAACATACACTATCGGTTTTAGGCGATAATATTAAACTTAGTGGCGTATTTACAGTGAATGTCAAGGAGTCTTTTGACAAACATGCGCCTGTTTGAACTTGGTAGTTGATTTTATGAATTCCCTGTTGCGCATTCTTTGGATTAAAAAAAGAATCAACAATCCCATTGCCAGTCCATTTCCCCTTATTGGGTATAGCGCCCAACAGAAATTGCGAATCTTTGTAGCAGTACCAACTCAATGCGTTAAATTGAATTTTTGTCACCGTGTCGACCTGAATCATCACACCATTCATACAGCCCAAGGACGACTTGAACTGAACAAAATGTTTGCCAGGACCTGCGACTTTTGGTGTGAAAACACCATTACTTTGGGTGATTCCAGGCCCCCAGAAAATGCCTTTTGAATCTTTTTTATACAAATTCAATTCAATGTTATTGAAACAAATAGATGTATCTAATTGAATTATTGGTTTAGGATTCACTCTCACAACAAGTGTATCTTCACAACCTTTGTTTAAATATCGAACACGAAACAATCCAACGCCAGATATTCGGGGATCAAATCCGTTCTTTTTAACTGCTGGGTGCCCCAACCAGATTCCACCTGGGATTGAAACTTTTACGCCCTTCGCAGTAAATGCAGCAAAGGTGTCTTCCATGCAAAATTCAAGCGTGTCTGGCTGCAACACCTTTACAGCGGTGATGAAAACATATTTTTTATCGACACACTTCGAAGTTGTGAGGGTCAGTGTATCAATGTTGGATTTTGAGGCTGGCGACCACCAATCGGGACTGTAAACATTTCCTGTGCCATTGATCCCTTTGCTAGACCAAGTTGAATTGGTGATTGGTCGGAATGATTTAAGGGGTTGTTTACCGGCGGAGGGACAAAAGGTATCGTTTAATCCCGCATCGCTTGGCAGAACGGTCAACAGGGTGGTATCTCGACAACCGCCTTGCGCAGCGTAAATGATGTTATAGTTCTTTGGACCTCCCATTTGGGATGGATTGTAGGTACCATAGTAATAGTTTGTCAGGCCCACAAAATAATTAGGATACAAACCCTTGGGTGAAAAGGTCAAGGTAGCGGACGTGCTCGACTCACAAACGGTATCAAATTGTTTGACTTGAATAGGTTGCACGAAAACCGTTTTTTTTGATACACAACCTTTCCAAGTGTATGTCAATGTATACGTCCCAGCAGTGTCGGGCGTAAATAACCCAGCGGATGTCGTTTTGGGCCCACTCCAGACCCCTCCGGCTGGACCATACCAATACAGGGGGTAGGCGTTTTTGTTTGGACAAAATACATTCTCATAATTGTATGGCGCGGTAACAGTGACCAATACAGTGTCTGCGCAGTTTCCAATTTGATACCAGACTTTTACGGTACCCCACACACTGTTGGGTTTAAACTCCCCGGTTTTACTATTAATAATACCACTGCCTTTCCATGATCCTCCTGAAGGACTTGCCCTTAAGAAAAAATTGGGATTGTAATAACAAACCGTGGTGTCTTGCTGGGCTTTGGCAGGATCCAATACCACGATCGATACTGTATCGTAACCAGGTATCGAAACACCATCTTCAACTTTTATCGTATAAGTACGATTAGCGCTCAGACATTGTTTAAATGGGCCTTTTCCGGACAATGAACCTGGAGACCAAGTGTATTTATATTTTGTTGAATCTCCTCCTGTGGCCTTGAGTGTAAGTTGAATACAATCGCCCTTACAAAGGGTATCTTTTGAACTGGTGAGTTGAGCGATAATTGGACAGTTTGATATGGAAAAATTATAGTTTGATTGGATTAAATAAACACTGTCGCAATAATCTCGATACCCATGTGAATGTGAAATTTTGTACAATCCGTTGAGATTGAGTCCACCGGCAACTGTAATTTCGAATAACGAAGACAATCCGTTGACACAATTCAATGCCTTGATTTTGCTGAGTTTTGGTGATTTGGGGCCAGAAATTGCAGTATTAGACAAATTAATTGAATCACACGGTACCGGGAAGTCCGTTGCCAATTTAAATACCGAATCCTTACAACTGGGCAATGCAATTCCCACTGAGGCCTGCAGAAATTTCAACGGGGTAGGCTTATTGGTTTTCACTACAACCGTGGCTTTCCATCCGGAACAAGCAATGCTCTTGTCCGACTTAAAATGCAACGTAATGAAACTATCTGTAGAACTCACCGTGCCTGGACCAACGTTGCCACTCCAACTGCCGATCAGCGTAGCAAATGTGTCTTTACCATCAAAGATTCTGAGGATATCGTTATCTTTTTCGGTACAGAACCCGCCAAATTGAAGAGAAATCGATTTTGCACCTGGAATGGACAATGTCATGGTGCTATTCTCATTGTGGTCGTAATTCGATTTGTTTAGCGCTTTATCTGAATCTGTAATATTCCCTTTGCAAATCCTGAAACGTCCATTTTGTTGAGTCACAATGGTCTGAGCAATCAGCTGTTCACTCTGCAAAAAACAAAGCAATGCCAATATCCAGTTACCCAATGTTTTCAAGTCAGAATTTATTTGTTGATGGTAATGGATTTGGATATGAGGGTATTGCTCCAATGCTGAGCCCTGTCTTTCACGCGTATTTGAAATTGAGTACTTTCCAAGCTTCCCGACCCAATTAGGAAAATGTTTTTCAATGAAACCTTGATGGTGCCGGAAATGGAAATCTTTTCACCGATGGGTGAAAGCGGTTGAAGATGGTAATAATCGGGTTTCGCAAACCGAACATCCTTGATTTCAACCGATAATGAGTCTGCGCTCTCAAAGCCCAAATCACCGTCGCCATCGTTGTAGTTAAAAGAAATGACCACAGTGTCGGTGAACTGCTTGTAATTGACCTTGTTCATTGTCAAATTGGAAATACTTGGATTTACATTCCCCGAATACTTGTCCTCGAACTTACAAGAAAAACAACATATTGACGTGAGTAAAACAATGATTACCAATTTCATAAATATGTTCAATTAAACTTAATGGCGAAGTAGGTTTTTAACAAAAACATACTGTTTTGATTGGGAATTTGATAATTGCTATTCTTACTATCACTCACCGTGATTCTAAACCAAACGACATCATTTTCGATGTTTTTCGAACCGTCGTAAGTTGAATTCCAATAATAGGTAGTGCTTGTGTTTAGCAGTCCCAGCAAGTCTTTATTTGGCCCTGCTTTCATGGAAACTTCTTTGGAATTGTCAAAGTTTGCAGGATCAGTAGACCAATTGATGCTTACATTTTTCAACATGCTGATCGGGGTTTTGTCATCGACGAGTGAAACCCATATTTCTGGCGACTGTCCGGCCAAAATTTGAGCGGCTTCGTACTTCCCAGCTCTGGGCAACGGGGCGCCGTTGACCAAAAATTGAACCCCCAAAATTTGCGGTGGAAAATCAATGGTTTCTGGGGTTCGTCCTAACCAATCTTTGGCTCCACCATCAATCCAATCATTGAGACGTACGAGCCATGAATCTTTTTCAATGGGGTAATAGCTGTTGGCTTCTAGAGACAGTGGCATGATTCCCGAGTTTCCGTTTAAATCCACCGTCATCCTATGGGGCAACATGCTGTTAGATGAAGAAAATGGCACTACGCGATAAGTTAATTTTCCTGCAAGATCCGGTTTGATTATGGGTTGGTTCACCAACGAGTAATAACTGCTTTCAACGGTCCTGAAATCTGGTTCGAAATTACCATCGTGACAGCCACTGTTGGCACAAGTGGGTTTGAACAATCCTGAATGTAAGCCTTGAATGGTTCGATAATTCCATGTATCCTTACCTATGGGCTGGGTATCTTTTCCATTGGGAAATGGATTTTTAATATCCGGTCCATTAGTTTCACAGGCATTAAACATCAACCCTACAAGAACGGCGAACATCAATGAGTATGGGTTATGAATAAGCTTGTGCATGGACATTCGCATTTTTTATACTCTTTGATATAAGCTCCTGGCCATTGGGTCGATAAGCCCCGCATTGTTAACATCATCCAAAACACCGAAAATATCCGCGATCGTGGGAACAATGTCAGTTAGTCGACCTACCGGTTGAGCTTCACTTCCAATTCTAATATTAGGAACGCCCTTACCTAACATCAAGCCCCAAACTCTCCTAGCATTTGAATCACTATGATCGTAGGAGTACCAATCATTTTGGTCTAAAATGGGATTTGGATTTAGGTTTCGACCACATTCAGGAGCCACAATGAATATTGTGTTTCCTGACATTTCAGGAATATTATATTGAATATGCTGCCACAACCATGCAGTAACATGATCCGCTCTATGCAAGTTCTGCAGATAGCCTGTGAAATTTGAATGGCATGTATCGACGCCAGAAATATTTAATGCTAGCATTTTAGGCTTAAATTCCCTCAGAACTTCTGCTGCGTACATCATATTTATTGCATCACCATTTCCTGCAATTGGTGGCTTTGCTAACTGTCCAGTCTGCTGCTTAGCAAATACACTTTTTATAAAATCTTTGATTTGGATTTTTTCTTCATCAGTGTTACTAACACTGCTTATTTGATCATTGGTCAATGCGAAACTTTGGTCTAAAAAGTTCTTCATAAAGTACATGGGTTCTAAATCCGTGTTTGAGTAAATCTTAGCATTGCCCAATACTTCTTTCCCTGTCGCGGAGAAGGTAACCGGTGCAGCGAACATATTACCCCCATAGGGCAATCCATAATCTTTGTAATTACTTGAATTTAACAATGGTGTAGAATTACCAATACCATTGCCAATAAACCAAGTGTCGGTGGCTTTAAATCCGGCGTGTTTTCTGAGGTATTCAAAGATAGTAGGGTAGGATGGTCGGACCCTGAGGCCTTGGCTTACTCCTGGATTACCTGTGAGTAACGTATTCAAGCCTACATAATGGCCTGCGCTTTGTGCCCTCATTTCAGGAAATAAAAGACCTAGTTTTTCCATAGGTTGATTCAACAACCGAGGAATTGGTTCTGATCCTAATGGTTCTCCAGCCACTGATGTACCATATGCGATTTTCTTATTTGGCGCATCGCCTTCAAACAAATTGGGCATTATGTTTCCAGCGGCACCCGAAACACCCTGACTATCCTCTAGGTATCGCCCTAAAACACTCTCTTGTTGTCGAACTCCACCTGCAAACATCACCAAAACAACATGATCAGCCTTCACTGAAGCAGTTTTTGCGAATAACCGCCCTGAAGGGAGAATATAGGGCGCCAATAGACCCCCGCCCATTGTAATGCCTGATTTTGTGATAAAATCCTTTCTGTTCATTTAGCCACTGACTTAATAATATTGATACTCTTTACTACATGCAAAAGCGGTGTAAACCATCTCTACCGTTACCGCTTTGTTGTTGGTTATATATTGCTTAAAAAAAGCTTTTTCACCTTCACTAGGGTACCTTAAATAGAATCGTTTGAAGGTATTGATAATAAATGCATCAATATCCGTGCGCATCAACGCATCCTTGGGAATGGTGATACCTGAGGTGTTGAGGTAATTGCTCAACAACATCTCATTGCCAACATCCTGGTCTCCGATGGAGTAGAGTACATTCTGCGTTTTGTACAACTGATTTGGGGAAATAGCTGATTGGTATAAATTCGTATAGAGAATCGAAATAAACTCAGCATCATTTTTCTTTTTGGTCTTACGACTTTTGTCCTCCAATACAATTACTTGATCAATTTCATAACCAATAATTCTCTCCTTCGTGCACGCTGAAGTGCAAAAAAACAAACCGTAAATAATCCATGAATTCAATTTAAAATTGGGCATACTCGTCTCCAGAAATTAATTGTTGAATTACCTGTTCGATTTGATGGTTTTGATAGAATGAATAATACAGAGCGCTCACCTCCGCCGTAGTTGCTTCACGTTGAAGTAAAACAAAATAAAACCAGCGAATTTGAGCTTCGTGAAACGCATCTGAATTCACAATAGCATCACAATACTCATTTTTATTTGCCGCCCATCTGGAAAATATAATGGCTGGTTCATTGTAATGTATAATTTGATAAGAACGATCAAATTCAGATTGACTCGGATTTCTGTTTAAGCAATTGTCAAATACGGCATTAATAAAATTAAAACTATTCATATTTATTTGATCATAAATAGAATTATTCATCATTACTGCGCACATATTTCTGTAATCCTTGGTGTTGTTTTTAAATGCAGAACGACTGTTCAATAAGATGACATATTTTCTTCGTTGATCGATGTAACGATAAACTCCTATAGAATCGCCATTTAATCGAGAAATAGTTATTGCAAAATTCAAATTCCCAATAAATTGAGCAATGTCAAGATCTGAAGCGCCCTCAACAAATCTTGCTTTAGATAGATTGTAGATTCGTTGCGCAAAAGCATGTCGATATGAAGAATCACCAACCCTGTAGGTTGTATCGAAAAGTAAAATGTTCACTAGTCTGCGCCTACAACTATCGTGAAGTTCCGCTTTCTTCAGCTGATTGGTAAACGATATTCGCTCAATATCGGTGGCTTCCCTACCAATTAAATCAATAAACATCCGCTGAACATAATTTTCAATTCTTAGCGTCGAAACGCCCTTGTAATTTTGAGGTTGATTGTTTTTGACTTGAACCGTTTCCGTGGTTTTACATCCCAGAAATGAGACAGCTATTGCAATGTACACTATGCGGATTATTCCCCGATGAAAAATGTCCATAACTCAAATGTAATCTTTCCATTTTGGGATTGCAAGTTTATGACATTGGTCATTTTTAGAAGACAAGAAAATCTCGTAGTTTCGCATTTTAACGCTCGATACGATATGCCATTTTATCACAAGACAGGACAAATTCCCGCCAAACGCCATACACAGTTTAGAAAACCCGATGGAAACTTATATTCCGAAGAATTGGTGAGTACTGAAGGGTTTAGCAGCCTCTATTCATTGATATACCACTGCCATCCACCTACACTGGTTAAAAAAATCGAAGAACCTTGGAGTGTTGAACCCACCATCGCCAAGGAAAAAAATATGCAACATCGCAGCTTTTTGACTTTTAAAACAAAACCAGAATCGGATTACCTAAAAAGCAGGAAGACGTTGTTAATGAATAGTGATGTATCGATGGGCTCAGCCGCACCCACACAAGGGTTTTCCGATTATTTCTATAAAAATTCTGACGCCGATGAAGTACTGTTCATCCATGAAGGCACCGGCGTATTAAAGACCATTTATGGCAATATTCCGTTTGAATATGGCGACTATTTGGTTATCCCAAGAGGAACCATTTATCAATTGCATTTCAACGATGAAAACAATCGTATTTTCTTTGTTGAGAGTCCAACACCGATTTATCCACCAAAGAGATATCAAAATACGGTTGGACAACTAATGGAGCATTCGCCGTATTGTGAGCGCGATATTAAACTGCCGGAAAATTTGGAAACGCACGACGAGGTAGGGGAGTTTCGTGTATTGATAAAAAAGCAGAGATTGATTTATCCATACACCTACGCCACACACCCGTTTGACGCTATTGGATGGGATGGCTATTTGTATCCTTACGGCTTCAGTATTCACAATTTCGAGCCAATAACAGGTCGCTTACACATGCCGCCACCCATACACCAAACCTTCGAAGGGAGGAATTTCGTAATTTGTAGTTTTGTGCCACGCATGTATGATTATCATCCTTTGAGTGTTCCTGCTCCCTACAATCATTCGAACATTGACTCCGATGAAATTCTTTACTATGTGGATGGCGATTTCATGAGTCGCAAACATGTACAACGTGGCATGATTAGTTTGCACCCCAAAGGGATTCCTCATGGACCTCACCCAGGAACCGTTGAAAAGAGCCTAGGAAAACTTGAAACCAAGGAACTCGCAGTTATGATCGATCCGTTCTATCCATTGATGATTACAACCGATGCAATGGAAATGGAAGATCCCAACTATTGGAAATCTTGGGTAGAATGATTCGTCAGAATTAACCCTTGAAAATCAATGTGCAATACCAGCAGTATTAGTGCAACAGGAATTTTAGAGCAAGTGTAAATATCTATATAGTCTATGCTGTTCAATTGCCTAATCTCTATTGTTTCATAATTTACATTATGTTAAATGAGGAAATCAAACAAAAGGCGGATTGCTCCGCCCTTTGATTCAGTTTATAATGTTATGAACCTTATTCCATTCCTTTGATTAACGCGGCATATCTCTCCTCGCCCGATTTGTCACCCAACTCAATACAAGCTGATTTCAACGCCTTACAAATATTGATTTGATCCGCTGTAGAATAATCTGCATTGTCTAAAGCACGCTCCAAAAATTTCCTCGCATCTGTGTACAACATTTTAAATTCCTCATCCACCAACTTCTTCTTGGCACCTACCGCTACACTTCTTTTGTCGTACAGTTTGCGGGTTTCGTACTTCATCAAAGCCAAACCCAGGTTAAAGTTAGCGTCGTAATTAAACTCATCCAACTCAACTGCTTTCCGGTAGTCAGCGATGGCATTGTCGTACTTGCCTTGGCTTTCATACAAATATGCACGTGTGTAATACAAACGGGTGTTGGGTTCTATTCCAATTTGACGATCAACATCGTTGAATAAACGTTGCTCCTGTCTGATGCCTACAAAGAAATTCACCAATATCTGGAACATCGCGTCGCTATTATTGGATGCAGCCAATGCAGTTCTAATGCAATTCTCCGCTTTTGTTGTATCCCCGGTAGACAAGTATGCTCTCGACAAACCTTCAACTACAGCCGGAACTGTATTTCCCTTGTCTACCAACCCTTGTAAGATTGCGATTTTTGTCGCCTTGCTACTGTGCATTGAAGCCACCTGAGCATAAGTTTCTGTCAAAGTGGCTTTGGTAATTTTATTGTTCGCCAAATTTCTAGCCATCGCTGTATCCAAGTAATCAAAAATGCCAATCATCTCAGCATAATAGATACAGAGTGTGTCGTAGTTTTTTGTGGCGAAGTAATTTATTCCTTCGTTGTAACCTGCGGCGAAAGCATTACTAGCCAAAGCAATTCCACTTTCTTTTTCTTCTGCCTTTTTGGGCAAAGTGCTTTCATGGAATTTACGAATAGATATCATGGCCTCCAAACCCGCACAGTTGGTTAAGCCTTTCAACAACTCATTGTTTTTGGCACCAGCAATACGTGCATACACATCACTGCGAACCAAATACATTTTGGGTAGTTCAGCCGATTTGGGGTTGATTTTGGCTTTGTCGATTTCTTCTTTTGCAGTAATCAAGTCCTCCGCGGAGTTGCTCATCAGCGCATACTCAGCTGAGTTTACTGCTTTGATTTGTGCTGTGCTACATTGTGCAAATCCTAAGGTTAACGCAATGCCGAGGGTTGTTTTGAATAAATTATTCATCGTTTTGAGGTGTTTCGGTTTCATTGTTGTTTTCTGTTGTGTTACCCTCAATGGCCTCACCTCCTTCGATAAATTCGGCTGATGATTCATCATCTTCCTCCTCTTCTTTTGGAGATTTTGCCAAGCCAGCGATAGAATCCGATCCTTTCAGGTTGATGAGTCTCACGCCTTGCGTTGCGCGACCCATTACCCTCAATTTGTCAATGGCCAATCGAATGGTTAAACCACTCTTGCAGATGATCATCAAACCATCTTCATCAGTCACCGACAGAATTCCCACCAGGCTGCCTGTTTTCTCGGTAATTGAGATGGTTTTAACACCCTTTCCTCCTCTACCTGTGATGCGGTAGTCTTCTAGGTCGGTGCGTTTACCATATCCCTTTTCACTGAGTACCAGGATTGTGGCTTCACTCTTACTTGGGTTTACACAAACCATGCCAATTACCTCGTCATCGGCAGATTCTAACGTAACACCGCGAACTCCCGCTGCAGTTCGTCCCATAGGACGTACTTTGGATTCCGGGAATCGGATGGCTTTGCCCAATTTTTTCGCAATGATTACTTCACTGTCGCCATCGGTTAAACAAGCTTGAAGCAATTCATCGCCATCCCGCACTGTGATTGCGTTGATACCATTGGTTCTAGGGCGACTATAGGCCTCCAACGATGTTTTCTTCACCACACCTTGCTTGGTAACCATGATGATGAAATTGTTCTCCAAATATTCTGGATCTTTCAAATTCACCACATTCAAATAGGCTTTGACCTTATCATCGCTTGGAATACTGATCAAATTCTGAATGGGCCTTCCTTTCGTCGCTTTCTGTCCTTCAGGGATTTCATATACCTTCAACCAGAAACAACGACCCTGCTCCGTAAACAGTAGCAAATAATTGTGGGTAGAAGCAATGAACAAATGTTCTACGAAATCCGCATCTCTGTGAGAAACCCCGCGTAAACCTTTACCCCCACGATTTTGCTCTCTATATTCACTCAACAATGTGCGCTTGATGTAGCCCATATGAGAAATGGTGATCACCACTTCTTCATTGGGAATCAAATCTTCAATGTTGAACTCTCCTGCGCTAAATTCAATGTTGGTGCGACGTGCATCGCCGTACTTTTCTTTGATTTCAGTTATTTCTGTCTTGATGATATCCATTCTTAGGTCCTCAGACGCCAAGATGCTCTCATAATATTGAATCTCTTTCAGTACCGTGTTATACTCTTCACGAATCTTATCAATTTCCAGACCAGTCAATCGCTGCAAACGCATTTCCAGAATGGCTTTAGATTGAATTTCTGACAAGCCAAACTGACTCATCAAGCCTTCTTTTGCAGCATCGGGTGTGCGACTCTCACGGATCAATTTAATCACCGCATCCAAATTGTCAAGGGCAATAATCAACCCCTCCAAGATGTGAATACGTTTCCGTGCTTCATCCAACAGATACTGGGTTCTACGCTGAACAATTTCATGACGATGATTCACGTAATGACGAATCATGTCCTTCACATTCAACATCTCCGGCCTACCTGCAACCAAGGCAATATTGTTCACAGAGAAACTGCTCTGCAATGGGGTGTATTTGAACAGTTGATTCAAGATGATGTTGGGAATGGCATCGCGTTTCAAATCAAACACAATACGCATCCCTTGTCTACCACTTTCATCGCGAACAGCCGATATACCTTCGATTACTTTTTCGTTGATCAAATCAACGGTTTTGATAATGATTTGTGATGGTGTAACTTGATATGGAACCTCTGTCACAACAATCATTTCTTTGCCAGTGCTCGATACCTCTATTTCCGCCTTACCGCGCATCACTACCCTACCTCTACCCGTTTCAAAGGCATCTTTAATTCCCTCAACCCCGTAGATGGTACCACCGGTTGGAAAATCTGGGCCTTTGATGTAGTTCATCAACTCACTGATTTCAATGTCTTTATTGTCGATGTATGCCACGATACCCTCACAAACCTCGGTTAAGTTGTGGGGGGCCATATTTGTGGCCATACCTACCGCAATACCACTGGCGCCATTCACCAACAAATTGGGTATTTTGGCCGGCATCACAGAGGGTTCTTCCAAACTTTCGTCGAAGTTGGGTCGGAAATCAACCGTGTCTTTGTCGATATCCACCATCATCTCTTCAGCAATTTTGCGCAAACGGGCTTCCGTGTAACGCATCGCCGCTGGTGGATCTCCATCAATCGAACCGAAGTTACCTTGTCCATCTACAAATGGATAACGCAAACTCCAGTCTTGAGCCATACGAACCATGGTGTCGTATACGGAACTATCACCATGTGGGTGATATTTACCCAATACTTCCCCTACGATACGGGCCGATTTTTTGTGGGCTCGGTTAGACGCAAGACCCAATTCGGTCATACCATATAACACCCTTCTATGCACGGGTTTTAAACCATCTCTAACGTCTGGCAAAGCCCGGGAAACAATTACCGACATCGAATAATCGATGTAAGCTGTTTTCATTTCCTCCTCAATGTTGATGGAGATAATTCTTTCTGTGTTTTCGTTTAACTCATCCATGGATAATAGTCAGTTATACAAATTACGCGGAAACACCACCAATACCGAAGAATTACCGGGTTATGTTGCCCACAAATTTTATACATTTTGACAGGACTTTTTCGGGTTTGTTTAGGCCTTTCTCAATCGTTTAAAATGCAGAAAGGGAAGGTTGCCCTTCCCTTTCTTATAAAATGTTGTTAAACGTTGTTTATTTGCGCAAATCAGCAGGAGGATTGTAAGGGGTCTTCTTCTTTGGCAAAGTGGTTGTCCCCGCTTTTAAGTACTTGATTTTTCCAACACCAGTTGGTTCCAATACATGCATTTTACCCATGCCCAATGCTTCCAATTTGGGTTGTACTTCCAACAAATCACCCGCTACTACCACCACCAAATTGTCCACGTTCAACTGTTCTTTGGCCAAACTGTTTACTTGTTCTTTGGTCATGCTTTGAAGTATACGCAATTGTTGATCGGCATAGTCAGTAGACAGATTTCGGTTTGCCATTTGTAAAATGTAGCCCGCTTTTTGTCCGATCGACTCATATTCTAACGCCTCACTGGCAACCAATGCAGATTTTGTGAACGCGAATTCCTCATCGGTTATACCGTTGTTCTTATAACGAACCAACTCGTCAATAATCTCAACAATGGCACTATCTGTGGCTCTGGTTTTTACCCCAGCAGAGATGGTGTAGGTTCCTGGTAAATCTTTGTAAGCCGGTGAAAATCCTCCGCGGATTCCATAGGTCCATGCCTTATCCTCACGGATGTTCAAATTCAAACGACTGTTGAAGTTACCAGCCAAGGCAAAGTTCATCACGCTGTTTTGGAAATATTTCCCAGCCACATCGTAGGGCAATGATTTGAATCCAACATAAATATCGCTTTGGTCGGCGTCGGTATATTTCACACCAAACAATTGAGGCGTTTCTACCGTCAACGCAGGGGCAGGTTTGGGAACGGTCACATTCTTTTTCTCCCACTTTTTCAAGAAGGCGAATTTCGCATCAATTTCAGCCGCGGTAACCGGACCAACAACCACCATTTTGGTCAAATTGGGTGCGTAATTGGCATTGTAATACGCTTTGCAATGTTCCAAAGTAACTTTATCGTAATCCTCAGCCAATACAGAAGTACCAAGTGCATTGTCACCATTCATCAAACGCTTCCAGGCATTTGAAGCACCCACACTGCGGTTTCTCAAATTGCTGTTGGCACCTTCTTTCGCACGTTTCTTGTTCTTTTTGAACTCTTCATCATCCCAGCGGGGTTTGAACATCATCTCTTCCAACAACGCTACTGCGGCATCGAGTTTGTCTTTTTCGCAAGACAATGTGATGCTTGTACCCGTAGTACCGGCACCAAAGCCAATGTTCACACCTAACTTTTCAAATTCCTTTTCCAATTCGGTGGGTGTATGCAAGGCAGTACCTGTCTCCATGGCGCTGGCCAACAATTCAGCCGTTCCTTTGGGGACAATTTTGCCATCTTCCATCAAACGACCACCTTCGATGTTCAATTGTACAATAACACGAGGGGTTTCGTCGAAGTAGGTTGACCAGATTTCCAATCCGTTGGGAAGGATGTTCTTTTCAACTTTTGGGGTTTTTGCAGAAGTAATTGCCTTGGGTTGTGGACGTGCACTGCGGTCGAAATTGTCTTTTACAGGACGCAATGAAAGACCGTTGTATTCGGCATCAGCCATCGCGCTTTTAAACCCTGCATTGGGGTTCACACTCTGATACTTGGGTTTTTCAGCCCCCTCAGCCACTTGTGAAGGTGAAATGATCACGGTGGAAGAAAACTTGTTTCTGATGTATTTCTCATATACACGAAGAATATCGGCCTTGGTCAAATTTCTGTAGCGATTGGCGTCATCCTCTAAATTGTAACTGCTGCCGTCCGCATTTTTGGCATCCAAATACCAAAACGCACTCAAATAATTCGCCTTTGTGCTGACATCTTCCAATCCACTTGAATAGTTGCTCAATATGTTGGTTTTGGCACGCTCCAAATCCTCGTCACTAAACCCAACGATTCCGAAAGAGTCGATGGCCGACTTCATCAATCGTTGTAAGTTGGGAATATCCGAATAGGGATAGCCCACCAAAGTAAACGAGAATTCACCCGCCAACTCATGGTTAATCATACTCAATGGGTTATTGCTGGCATCTGCTTGTAAGGCCCAATCGGCGTCTACCAATTTCTTATATATGGTTGAATTTCTGGTACCACCCATCAGGTAAGCCAATACATCCAAAGCGGCTTCATCTGCATGTCCGACCGGAACACCCACAAACGTTGAGTAAATCAAAGGCACATAGGCATTGGCATCTGGGTAAGTAATTACTTTGTTTTCTTTCAATCTAACTGGAGGAACGGCTTGTTTCTTCACCTCCGGACCGCGCTGTATGCTGCCAAAATACTTATCGACCCATGCTACCACTTCATTGGCATTTACATCCCCTGAAACAATGATACAAGCGTTATTGGGACCATACCAACGCAAGAAGAAATTCTTCAAATCGTTGCTATCGGCTCTATCCAAATCATCAACAAAACCGATGGTTGACCAGCTGTAGGGGTGCTCTTTAGGATACAATTCTTGGTCTTTCACCTCCATCAAGAATCCGTAAGGAACATTGTAACGCTGATCTTTTTCGTTTTTCACCGTGCTACGCTGAATCTCAAACTTTTTGTTGGTAAAGGCCTCCAAGAAACAACCCATGCGGTCGGCTTCCATCCATAGCGCAGTTTCTGTGAAATTGCTTGGGAAAGTTTCAATATAAACCGTTCTGTCGCGGGTGGTATTTCCATTTACATCGCCCCCGTAATTTTTGATGATTTTGAAATGTTCCTCATCGGCAACGTGCTGTGATCCTTGGAAAAGCATATGCTCAAAAAAGTGTGCAAAACCAGATTTTCCGCGAGTTTCACGGGCAGAACCTACGTGGTAGGTCACATTCAAATGCGCTACTGGATCGCTGTGATCTTCACTTACAATGAGTGTAAGTCCGTTTGGATACTGATACTTAGCGTAAGGGACAATCAATTTCCCTGGCTTGGATTCAACCTTTTCAATGAGTGTTGCTTGGGCTTGTGTTGTGGGTACAATTGACCACAAAGCCAAGCCGATCAGAAACAGTTTTTTCATAAGTGTACAAATGTAACGATTTCACGGTTTTCCATGAAATACAATAGACCAATGTCTAGAAAAAATCGGTCACCGAAATCCCCTCGCCACCTAGTTACAAAAACAAATTATCGCAATTTTTCCGCCAAATACGGGGCTGTAACACTGTTTTTCGCATGAACCATTTCTTCTGGCACCCCTTGAAACACCAGCTCCCCGCCGGCATTGCCCGCTTCCGGCCCTAAATCAATGATCCAATCTGCACATTTCACCACGTCTAAGTTGTGTTCGATGCACAAAACGGTATTGCCCTGAGCGATGAGTGCATCAAATGATTTCATGAGTTTTTTGATGTCATGGAAATGCAGTCCAGTGGTAGGCTCATCAAAAATAAACAGTGTCCCACCCTCTTTGTTTGGGCTGGCTTTGCTTAAGAAAAAGGCCAATTTTACTCGCTGGGCCTCGCCGCCACTCAGTGTATTCGAACCTTGTCCCAACTTTACATATCCCAAACCTACATCTTGCAGGGGCTTGATGCGCTCCCTCACCGACTTAACCTCGACAAAGAATTCCATCGCTTCATCCACGGTCATGTCGAGCACTTCGAAAATATTCTTACCGTTGTATTCAACTTCTAGAACTTCCTTTTTATAACGATGTCCTCCGCAAGCCTCACACTCCAATTTTATGTCGGCCATGAATTGCATTTCAATGATGGTTTCTCCTTCTCCTTGACAAACATCACAACGACCTCCATCCACGTTAAATGAAAAGTGAGCTGGTTTGAATCCATTGAACTTTGAGGTCGACGTATTGGCAAATAAATCGCGGATTTCATCGAATGCTTTTACATAGGTTACTGGGTTACTTCTACTGCTTTTGCCGATGGGGTTTTGATCCACCATTTCAATAGACTTGACGAGCGACAAAGAACCCGAAAGTTTCTTGAATTTCCCGGGTTTGGTTGTTGTGAAAAGTCCCAATTCTCGGCTAACGGCTGGGAACAGCACTTGCTTGATTAAGGTCGTTTTGCCTGAGCCCGATACCCCAGTTACTGCGGTAAATGCCTCCAAAGGAAACTTACAAGTCACATGTTTTAAATTGTTCGCCGTTACATCCTCCAGTTCCACAAAATGGGTCGATTTTCTTCGCGTTTTCGGCACCTCAATCACCTCTTCTCCGGTCAAATATTTCCCCGTCAAACTATCAGCACATTGATGAATTCCTTTGTATTCACCTTGATATAGCAATTGTCCGCCCAATATGCCCGCCTGAGGTCCAATATCGATAAGGTTTTCCGCGTTTCGCATGATGTCTTCGTCATGTTCCACCACAATCACTGTATTTCCTTCTTTTTGTAGGGCTTTAAGCACAGTAATCAATCGTTCTGTGTCGCGCGAATGCAATCCAATGCTGGGTTCATCCAAAATGTACATAGAACCCGTGAGGTTAGAACCCAGGGAAGTTGCCAAATTGATTCTCTGGCTTTCTCCTCCGCTCAAGGTGTTGCTCAATCGGTTCAATGATAGATAGCCCAATCCAACATCGCTTAAAAATTGTAATCTGCCCTGTATCTCCTCAACAATGCGCTCAGCGATGGCTTGATCGGTCTGATTCAATTGCAATGCTTTGAAATAATCCAGCGCATGATCTACTTCCATCAACAACAGTTCCTGGATGCTAAGTTGCTTGGGTTGGCTGGAAGACAATACTTTCACATAAGCCGCTTCCTTTCTCAAGCGTGTTCCTTGACAGTCTGGACAGGTCGTTTTGCCCCGATATCTGGCCGCAAGTACGCGGTATTGAATCTTGTAAGATTTCTCTTCGATGTATTTGAAAAAGTCTAAGATGCCCGGTAATTCTCTACTCCCCTCCCACAACAGGGTCAGTTGATGGTCGTCTAAATCTCTAATGGCTCGGTGAATCGGAAAATCTACTTTGTTGGCCAGACGGATGAAATCATTGCGCCACTCCCCCATAGTCTCTCCTTTCCAAGGAGCCACAGCGCCTTCAAACACACTCAAAGAGGTATCGGGAATCACCAAATCCCTGTCCAGTCCCAACACGGATCCGAAACCCTCGCAGGTTTTACAAGCGCCATGCGGATTGTTGAAACTGAGAAAATCCTTGGTGGGTATTTCGAATTTCACCCCATCCAACTCAAATCGGTTGTTGAATTCAACCGATTTAGCACTTTCCATGAAATGCAGGCTGCAGTTACCCTCTCCTTCCCAAAAGGCTGTTTCACAGGCATCAAACAATCTGGATTGAAATTCCTCGTCCTCCGGTTGGATGGCCAATCGATCAATGACCAAAAATATGGGCTGATCCAATACGGATTGCTCATCGAGCAGCGTCTGGACCGAAAACAATTGATTTTCGCACCAAATTCTGCTATACCCCTTTTGAATCAACAAATCCCAATCGGCATTTCCCCTCGATTTTGGGGGCTGTGGTGCCATGATTAAGGCGCGCTCGCCCACTTTGTGGGACTCGCAATACCGCAAAACATCTTCCGAAGTTTCGCGCTTTACCTCTCTGCCTGAAATCGGAGAAATGGTGTGTCCGGCCCGACTGAATAGCAACTTGATATAATCGTAAATTTCCGTTGAAGTAGCAACGGTACTTCGTGGATTACGTGTGTTTACCTTTTGTTCAATGGCAACTGCGGGACATAGACCCAGAATGTCATCGACAAGTGGTTTCTTCATTCTGCCCAAAAACTGACGGGCATAGCTACTCAAACTTTCAACATATCTGCGTTGTCCTTCGGCAAACAGGGTTTCAAAAACCAAACTGGACTTGCCACTGCCTGAAACTCCAGTAACCACGGTAAATGAACCATGGTCAATATCTACACTAACATTTTTAAGATTGTGCTGTTGCGCATTTACAATGCGAATTTTCTTTTCCTGTACTGACATGTTGCTACTGTGCGATTATTGTATGGTATCGCGTTGTATGGATGCTCCGGCACAAATGCCTCGACCATTGGTAATGTTGCTGTAAATGGGGGTAGGATCCGAGAACAAGCCCGATGATTTACGATAGTTGGCCAAAGATTGAAGATAGCGATAGTATTCATCGCTCAGGGAACGAACCTCCACCAAGTACTTGTATGCGATACCTGCACTTCCATAACTGGTGATAAAGTCGAACTTCCTATTGCCTCCGTTGAAAGTTCTGTCGTCGATCAAATACCCGCCCAGATCCGTTTTCGAGGCATTCTGATTCAAAAATGGATCCGTGGTGTTGGGTGCCATGATCAACCATTCTTGGGTGAAATCATCGAAACGATACAGATTGATTTCATAATAGTTTCGTTCATCTCTTGGATCCGCGATGTAACAGGTAAGCGTGCCCGTCTCAAACCCATTTTCATCGAATCCGGTTTGGTCTACCCATGTTGATTTGGGAGAACTCAATTTATTAGGTAGGGTCATTGTGCCTTCGGCGGTATTAAAATCGGTAGCACTAACCCTTACCGTATATTGTTTGCCGGCAACGGGTTTGAAATTCGCCAGGTATTTGCTCAAGCCCAAGTTATACGTCAAAGTGTGGTCTTGAATACCATCATTCACAACAACCGTGGCTGTTTCAATGGGGTCGGGATATGCCGTATCGCTCATCGCAATGGTCTTAGAAACATGCACGGAGAAATAATCATCGCTATTCACGAATGAATTCACCACCAAACGGGGTCTGTATTTGATGGAACTATCATCCAATTCAGTTTCACAGGCGGTAAAAGCCAACATCAGAAACGATCCAATCAACCAAAAATTCTTTTTCATACAGTTAAAATTCTAAACGATAAAATCCAGAGGGAATGAATACAAATGGCGTGGTACCGACTAAGGTTAATTTGCCGGCTGTGTTCAAATCCCAACGGGCATTGATGGGGTTCATGAAGCCAAATGCGTTATACACTTGCAAGCCCCAAAATTCGCGGTACCCACGGTTATAGTACGGTTTAATTTCCTTGGTAAAACCAATATCGAACCGCTTGTAATTGGGCATTCTGTAATTGTTTTTGCTACTAAAATCGTAAACCAATTTGTTATCGGTGGTTAAATACTGACCTGTAGGCACAGTGTAAACGTTGCCACTCATGAGCATGGTCGACATATTGATCGTTAGCCAGGTTTGTGCTTGCCAAGTGAACTGCATTTTGAGCTGATGAGGTCTGTCCCACCGATAATAGAAGGGTTCCCCATCGTTGATGTATTCAAACGTACGTTCAGTTTTTGAGTATGTGTAACTCAGCAAACCAGTTCCAGAGCCTGTTTTCTTGGTAATCATGGCTTCGAATCCCTGTGCTGTTCCTTTTCCTTGTACGATGCTTCTCTCCCAATAATTTTTCACCAGAGGATCTTCATCCACACCGGTTAAATCGGTAATCCCATCAAACCACTTGTAGTAGGTTTCCGCAGAAAATTCAACCCCGGCTGTCAATGGGAAAATGTAAGCCGCCGACAATTGGGTTGTCCTTTGAGGTCGGAAGGTAGAACTACTCGGAAACCAAACATCCCGAGGCAATGCGCCGTTGACGCTAGACAATTGGTGCAGCCCTTGGTTGGCCACAGAAAAGCCCAATTGAATGCGTTTTTTACCCTCTAGAAGTTGACTAATAATGACCCTTGGTTCAGGGCGTACATAAGTTTTTGAATTTGTAACGAAGGTCCAAAGGCGCATACCGAAATTCACGCTTAACCCTACATTGGGGTGCATGTCGAGCTCACCATAATTGGCCCATTCCACAATGTTATGCGCGTTGGCCAACCCAAAAGTGGTGTCGCGGTTAGCCAAATTGGTGTTCTCCTGAATTCTTGACTGTCCGGGTTTGAGACTGTGGAACGTCAAATGGCTACCGTAGCGGATGGTGTGCTCTGGGGAGTAAACATAACTAAAGTCGCCATTCACTGTGTAGTCTGTGATGGCATTTCGAAGTTCTTCCCTGATTTTAGCAGTTTGGGTGTTTCCTCCTTGAGTAATTGACCCATCCAAGGAAAACAAATTGCTATAGAGATATCGGGATAGCCCGGCGGTAATTGAACCGAAGTGGTTTGACTTAAATTCACGAGAGTAACGACTGCCGATTTGGGTGTTTTGCCATGAGGTGAGCAGATCGAAATTAAATACAATTTTGCGATTCAGCGAATCAACGGTGTCTTCTTTTGCCGATAATCCATATTTGTCTCGGCCGTTGTAAGCCCAAAAATTCCATTGCGTATGTTGGTCTACTTTGTAATCGACCCGTGCATTGATATCATGAACATTCCCAATGATTCCGGACGACTGTCCAGCACCCAAAAGCCAATCCAAATAACTTCTTCTAATACCCAACGACCCAGTGACTTTCCCGCGATGGTCGAGCGGTCCATCCGCACAAACATTAGCAGTTAATGGATCTACGTGCATTTTGCCTGTCCAATCTTTGGCTGCGCCGCCATCGGTTTGGATATCCACAACTGCCCCACCGGCTCTGCCACCATATCTGGCGGGGGCTACACCTCTGTAAATATCTGCCGACTTCACGATTTCCGTGTTGTAGTTCGACAAAAATCCCCACACGTGGCCGTTTCCGTAAAGCGGCAACCCATTCATTAGCAACAGATTCTGATCCGCGTTACTACCCCGAACCACCAAGCCCGAGAGTCCTTCTATCCCCCCTGTTACACCGGGTAAAAACTGAAAGTATTTGATGGGGTCACTCACCGACAACACACTGGGTGATTGGATGATTGCTTTTTTCGTTGTGGTGTAAAACGAAGGCTTCATGTTGTACAGCGACAAATATTCCGCCGCTGAATCAATTTCCCCGAAGCCCACTGGCCTGAGAAAGAAGTTCTTGTTTACGGACGCTTGCACATCGATGACCACCTTCTGAGGTTTGAAGCCAGGTGCCGCAACTATGATGGTTTTATCGCCTTGTTTGGTGCCAAATTGATAGAATCCTTGGGCGTTACTCTCCACAAAGGCGAAAGAAGCGGAATCAACGATGATGGCCCCGGGGATTGTTTCAAGTGTCTTTTTGTTATATACCCAGCCTGTGATGGCTGGAATTTGTGCAAAAACTGGGGCGACACACAACAATGCGATGGCGGTAAAAACCCTTGAAAAACTCATTCTTACAAAGATACTTAATTGTCTTGTGTTTTGGGATATGTTTGCTCCACTTCCACACCATGAGCAACTGCGAGAACCCCTCTAAATTGAATTTGTGATTTCCGGATTCCAACCCAAACATGAACCAATCCAATTGGCACCTCTTTTTCAATGTGGGTTAAGATATTTTCTGCCAAGGTTTCCAACAGCTTGGTTGGTGTATCACATAGTGATAAAATCCATGAAGTTATCAAGCCATAGTCTATGGTTTTATTTAATTCATCGTTTAATACCGATGATTCAAACTTTACCCTAACGCTAATGGCAAGACCCACTTTATTCGCTCTCTCCTCTTCATACCATCCAATGGGGGCATGGATTTGCAATTGGTCAATAAAAATGGTTGTTAACATATATTGGGGTTAAAAATTCCATGCAAAGAAAACAACTATGTTACATTTGTAACAGATAACTTTTATGAGTTCAATGGATATTTCTGATTTGATATCGGCAAACCAAGGCAAGGATCGCTACGTAGCACCAGATTTTTACTGCATCGATGATTTACTCAGTGAGGAACAAAAACTGATTCGTTCATCGGTGAGGGATTATGTAAAACGCGAGTTGAGTCCAATTATCGAACACTTTGCGCAACAGGCGGAATTCCCCAGGCATATCGTAAAGCAGCTGGGTGAAATTGGGGCTTTTGGACCCCAGTTGCCATTAGAATATGGGTGTGGCGGCATGGACTACACCACTTACGGCATCATCATGCAAGAGCTTGAACGTTGTGATAGCGGCGTTCGATCTACTGCGTCGGTCCAAGGTTCTTTGGTGATGTACCCCATTTATAAATTTGGCAGTGAGGCCCAAAAAAGGAAGTATTTGCCCAAATTGGCCTCTGGCGATTGGCTGGGTTGTTTTGGGTTGACCGAACCTGATCATGGGTCGAATCCGGGGGGAATGACAACCAACTTCGTGGACAAAGGCGATCATTATCTACTGAATGGTGCCAAAATGTGGATCAGCAATGCCCCTTTTGCCGATGTTGCAGTTGTTTGGGCAAAAAACGAAGCTGGTGTGGTTCATGGTTTGATTGTAGAGCGAGGCATGGAAGGCTTTTCAACACCTACCACCCACAACAAATGGAGCTTAAGGGCCAGTTGCACCGGAGAATTGGTTTTCGACAATGTGAAAATACCCAAAGATAATTTGCTGTCTGGGGTTACTGGATTAAAAGGTCCATTGACGTGTTTGAATTCTGCCCGATATGGCATTAGTTGGGGCGCTTTGGGCGCTGCGATGGATTGCTATGACACCGCTGTGAGATACGCGAAACAACGCATCCAATTTGGCAAACCCATTGGTGGTTTTCAGTTGCAACAAAAAAAGTTGGCTGAAATGCTGACCGAAATCACCAAGGCTCAGTTGCTTGTATGGCGGTTGGGTCAACTGATGGACAAAGGGTTAGCGACCCCCGCTCAAATTTCAATGGCCAAAAGAAACAACGTAGAAATCGCATTAAATACAGCCAGAGAAGCCCGGCAAATGCTTGGAGGCATGGGTATTACGGGTGAATTCCCGATCATGCGACATATGATGAATTTGGAATCCGTGGTAACCTATGAAGGAACCCACGATATCCATCTATTGATTTTAGGAATGGAAATTACTGGAGAAAACGCTTTTGTATAAAGGAAAACAACATGTATCAAATCAAATTTGGAACGGACGGGTGGCGCGAAATCATTGCGGATGAGTTCACGGTCGCCAATGTGAGAAGGGTGGCTGAAGCCACAGCCAATTGGTTAAATAACAGCGATCTACCCAAAACCTGTGTTGTGGGCTATGACTGTCGATTCGGCGGCGAAATGTTTGCCAAAGAGACGGCCAGACAGATGGCAAACAAAGGCATCAAGGTAACTATTTCAAAGGGTTTTGTTTCAACGCCGATGATTTCTTTGGCTGCAAACAGATTACACGCTGGCGCAGGCATCATCCTAACAGCCAGTCACAACCCGCCTACCTACAATGGGTATAAAATTAAAGCCAACTACGGGGGCCCGGCCATCCCTTCTGAGGTCAGTAAAGTGGAAGCCCTAATTGTAGATGGCTTGGTTGAACCTGGCAACACCTTTGAATCGTACATGTCCGATGGAATGATTTCCTACGGGGATTTCGAGACAATGTATTACCATCATTGTTTAAGTATTTTTGACATGAACGCCTTGGACGGCATTTCTTTAGGATTGGTATACGATGCTATGTATGGTGCAGGCCAATCCATTGTGAAACGATTGTTGCCCAAATCAACCATACTTCACGGTAACCACAATCCAGGTTTTGAAGGTCGTGCCCCGGAGCCCATTTTGAAAAACTTGCCTGAAATAGGTCCATTAATTCAATCCAACGACCAGTACTTGTGCGGTCTCGCTACGGATGGCGATGCTGATCGCATTGGGTGGTTTGATGAAAAAGGAAACTTTGTGGATTCCCATCATTTGATTTTGTTGTTGATTGAATACCTAACTACATTCAAAGGGTACAATGGCAAGGTGGTAAAAAGCTTCTCAGTGAGCGACAAAGTGCAAAAACTCTGTGATCAGAAAGGTTTAGAAGCCATCACTACCAAAATTGGATTCAAGTATATCTGTGAATACATGGTTACGGAAGATGTTTTGATTGGTGCTGAGGAAAGTGGTGGAATCGCCATCAAAGGGCATATCCCAGAGCGCGATGGTGTGTGGATGGGCTTGGTGTTGATGGAATATATGGCCAAAACAGGAAAAACCGTGTCTGAATTGATTCAAAATATGTATGCCAAAGTGGGGTCATTTGCGGTGGAAAGGTATGATTTACACATCACCAACGAACTCAAAGATAGCATCATAGAGAAATGTAAATCAAGAAGTTACTCTCAATTTGGACAGTATACAGTAGTGGCTGTTGAAGATGTTGATGGATATAAATTCAGATTGAACAATGGCGCTTGGGTGATGATTCGTCCGAGCGGAACTGAGCCTGTATTGCGTGTTTATTCAGAATCCACAGATTCAGCATCGTCTTTCGCTATTTTGGATGCAACCAAAGCAACGATTCTAGGATAAATATGAGTGACCAACCGCTTCAAGTAAGTGTGAGAGAGGTGATTGCCTCGAAAAATGCCAATTTGTTGCGTTGGATACCTGAATTTGTGTTACGTTGGTTTGAGCGTTTTGTGCATCAGGACGAATTGAATCGGGTACTCAGGACTTATCATGGGTATGATGGACGTGAATTTGCCATCAAGGCCATTGAGGAGATGGGTTGTACGGTAGCAACCAATTTTTCGGAGCGTATTCCTACGGAAGGTCCAGTGGTATTTGTCGCCAACCACCCTATGGCGGGCATGGATGCATTGAGTTTGTTCGCCGAGGTTGGGAAAGTGCGGTCAAAATTGCACATCATAGCCAACGATGTCCTGGCCCACATACCTCAATTCAAAGGATATTTTATTCCCGTCAACAAATTCGGCAAGTCTGCCAAGGACTCTATGGTCCGCGTTGATCAAGCTTATGCCGAAAGAGAGGCAATGATTGTATTTCCTGCGGGGTTATGTTCTCGGAAAATCGACAACAAAATCGTTGATTTGGAATGGCAGAAGAGTTTCTTGGCCAAAGCCATCCAATACAACTATACCATTGTGCCGGTTTATATTGATGGAGCAAATTCGTCCCGGTTTTATCGCATCGCCAATTGGCGAAAATTTTGGCGAATAAAATTCAATATTGAAATGATGACTTTGGCGGATGAACTATTTCTGAAACGTGGACAAACCATTACCCTCACCTTTGGAAATCCCATTGATTCTTCCCTTTTCGAAAAGCGGAACACGCTTTTTGAAGCACAATACGTCAAGGAATTTGTGTATCGTTTGCAAGAAGACCCAAATGCAACCTTCGCATTGCCCTAGTTTTCGCGATTTGTAGATTTGTATTAACTTTACCCCATGAGCACAGAAGCCATGAGAGAAAACATCATTGACCCCATAGATCCGTCGATACTGTTACAGGAGCTCACCCCAGACATTTTTGTTCGACCTACCAACAGCGCTTCCAACGAAATATATATTTTTAAAGGCGACGACAAACCCAATCTCATGAATGAGGTAGCTCGTTTGCGTGAGGTTACTTTCCGCGCTGCAGGGGGCGGTACCGGCAAATCTTTGGACATTGACGAGTTCGACAAGGGCCCATTCGCATATAGTCAACTCATTGTTTGGGACCCAACAGAAAAGGCCATTGTGGGTGGATATCGGGTGGTTTTGTGCAAAGACACCAAGGACGCGGATGGCACATTCCATTTGTCAACTTCTGAGATTTTCTCATTTTCTGACAAATTGAAGAACCACTTTTTCCCTGTTGCCATTGAATTGGGTAGAAGTTTTGTTCAGCCCGACTTCCAACCCAGCGCAGGAAGCAGAAAGGGTCTATTTTCTTTGGATAATTTGTGGGACGGCCTAGGTGCATTGGTTGCCATGTACCCAGAGATGAAGTACTTCTTCGGCAAAATCACCATGTACACCGATTTCAATCGTGAAGCGAGGGATACCATTTTGCGTTTTATGCAACATTTTTTCCCAGACCCCGATCATTTGGTAACCATTGATACGCCAGTAAAACTAGAATTTGATTGTGAAGAGTTCCTCAACAACCTTAAAGGATTGGATTACAAGGAAGGCCATAAGTTGTTAAATACCAAGGTTAGAGAGTTGGGTGAAAACATCCCACCCCTGTTTAACAATTACATGAATTTAAGTCCCACAATGCGCACTTTCGGCACTTGTATCAACGATCATTTTGGCAATGTGGAAGATACCGGCATCATGGTTACCATCGATGATATCTATCCGCAGAAAAAGGACAGATATGTACTTCCTTACTTGGAATATTTGGCTTCTAAATCAGAGTAAAAGGTTATTTCACGACAGAAAAGCGAGCCATGCGTTGATTGCCGACCAAAATTTGACAGTGGTAAATCCCTGATAGCAGTGTACTCATAGGAATGGCGGCACCTTCCCCGGTTTTTCCAGATGCAACGAGTTGACCCAGCGAATTAAACACGTTCACATCGGCCTTCATCCCCAGCAGTTGATAATTGTGGATGTTGAGTTCTTCATTTTCACTGATCCAATGTATCCAGCCTTGCACAAACGTTTGCTGGTTTGGTGACTTGGCGTATTTGTCAATGATTTTCAATGTTTCGTAAGCATCAATTTTTCCATAACCACTGTTGCTATTGGAGTCGGGCGTGGTAAATTGATCTTTTCTAGCCGTGATTCTCCAAAGGTTACGAATTTCCGCAGGTGTCAACCATTCATTGGCTTGCAAGTACAGGGCTACAATCCCTGCCACATGGGGCGATGCCATGGATGTACCGGAGAACATCGCCCAGTAGACATCTTGACCCCTAAAGGTAGACTTGTATACGATTTCGTTGTTGAGCCAACCGGGAACTTGCCTGCGATGTAATGCCGATGCGATCATTTGTCCGGGTGCTATTACATCGGGCTTGATTCTTCCATTGGGAAAATCCGATGATTTAGGCATGGGCCCGCGGCTGCTGAACCCTGCGATATCACCGGTGGTATGCCAAGGCTGATTGAAATACTCGCCTTTGTAATTGACCCAATTATTTCTGTTGATGTAAGCCCCAGCCGTTAATGTATGTGTGCCGGAGCCTCCATTTTCACCCACAGATCCTTCGGCAACACCGGCTATATGGCGCTTGCCAAACGAGCCACCTTTGTGACCGGCATAAAAATGACCGGAGGTCCAACGGTATGCCTGTCCAGAATTCCAAGCATGCAATTCCCCGCTGCTGTATAGTCCCAATTGGATGTAGGCATCTTTGGGTCGATTGTGTTCAACGATGAGCAACAAGTTGGGTTTGTTATTAAACGGATACACTTGTTCAGTGGCGATAACCCACAAGGTATCTTTGCCCGAGGTATACACTCTTTTGTAGGCACCGCAATTGATACAATCTCCTGCCACATTCCAAGGTGCAGCCAACAGTTTGTTTCCAAATGTATCTACCAGGGAAACTTGAACGCTGAGTTTATCTCCCACACCACCCCAAATATCCGTTAGAATGTTTTCATGGGCATAGTTATTTCTGTTGTTATCCTGGGCCAATGTATAAATGGTGTCTCCTTTTGTTTGCGCATACACATGCATTTGATTTCTGCCGTCGTTTCCAGCAGCACCTACTACGATTCTGCCCGCACCAACCAGTGATTTAACAGATCGATCAAACAAGGATGTACCATCGTGTGGGCCTGTGTGCATACCCCAACTTAGATTGCACACGGCGGGCTTGCCCAATTGTTCTCCCAATTTGAACACGTAATTAAACCCGTCAAGGATGGTTGGATTCGCAACAACATAGTCGCCAAGTCCACTGCCCGCCAGGGTGTCGTTTGCATATTTGATACCCACAAAAGCCAATTGCGATTCCGGTGCCATTCCACGGTGCTTTAAGTTGGGCGATGCCAGTCCGGAACCACCAGCAATTCCAGCGACATGTGTTCCATGAGTACCATCATCGTCTATTGCCGATAAAATGGATGTAGAATCTTTGTATTCGGTACCGTAGGGAAAATAGCTCGGTGAATTCCCTTTGATTTGTTGGTTCCAGAAACGCAAAACGCGGTAATCTTTGGCTTGTTGATCGAAGAAAGTGGGGTGATCCGTTTGAAAGCCAATATCCACGATTCCCACAAGCACGCCTTTGCCAGTATAATTTTGGCTGAGTTGATTTTGCAGTCCTTTCTCGGCCATATCTACCCTACTTTGAATTCTGGCTGTATCGTTCAAAGGTCGAGCGGAATTGATTTTACTCGAAACTTCCACGTATATCAGGCCTGGTTGCTGAAGAAGCGGTAGCCATTCGTTTTCTGATAATTGTATGTGAAGCAGGCGCTGGCTGAACGATTCCGGATCCTGAATTTCAGAAAGAACGGAAATGGACGCGGGGACTTCAAATAAATCATCCACCAAAACTTGGGCGTCGAACTTGCCATCGAACCTCGGAATCAGGGTTTTTCTAAGCGTTTCACTGTTAAACAATTGGGCGGAAGGACTCAATATTTGACGTTTTTGGGACGTTTGCGGCAATGTTTGGAGACTGGAATTCGCGGTAGTTTGTGCTACAGTTTCTTGGATTGTCAAGGCCCAAAACACCAATAAAATCATCCGTTGGCTTAATTTTCCCATACAAAACAAAGGTAATTCACTTTGATACTAAATTTGCGATTATGGATTTATCGTGGTTAGAACGTACTGAACTATTAATTGGCAAAGAATCTGTGGAGCGTTTGGCGTCAAGAAATGTTTTGATTGTTGGATTGGGGGGTGTAGGTAGTTTTGCCGCGGAATTTGTTGCGCGTGCAGGGGTTGGCAATTTGACCATCATTGATGGCGATGTGGTTGATAAAACCAACAAAAATCGTCAGCTACCAGCCTTAACTAGTACCGTAGGAATGAAGAAAGCCGATTTGATGGCGGCAAGGATCCGTGATATCAATCCAGATGTGAATTTGCGTGTCATTGACTCTTTTCAGCGCCCCGAGCACACCCAAGAGTTGGTGAGAGCCGAGCGATTCGATTACGTGATGGACTGTATAGACTCAGTTACACCCAAAGTGTATTTGATTCGCAGCTGTATCGAAAACGGACAAAGACTCATCTCGAGCATGGGTGCTGGCGGTAAGATGGATGCGTCGTTGGTGGAAGTAACCGATATCGGAAAGACGTTCAACTGCCCTTTTGCTAAGAATGTTAGAAAAAGATTACACAAGAATGGTATTTACTCGGGGTTCAAAGCGGTTTTCAACAAGGGTGAACTGTGTAGAGACGCAGTAAGACTGACGGATGGCAGCAATTTCAAAAAATCGTTTTACGGCACAATCTCTTATATGCCAGCACTTTTTGGGCTAAGAATGGCTGCCGAGGTGATTGAAGATTTGCGTTAGAAGTTTGCTTGATTGTTTGGGATTGTTATATTTGGAGACATTATGAAAAAATTCATCTTTAGTATTTCAGCATTGGCGATGCTCTTCGCGGCATCTTGTGATTCAGGTAGTTCGAATGGCAATGCCATCGACATCAGTGGCAAAACCAAACAGGAGGTGTTCATGTTGCATGCCTGGGAATTGAGTTCTTGGAACGATAGTTCTAGTCAAGACAATTACAGCAACATCGACGCTTGTATGAAAGACGATTTTTACAACTTCATAAGCACCAGCCAAGTTGAGATCAATCGTGGCGCACAAAAATGTGATCCTACGGACCCTGCCACTGAGAAATTCGCTTGGAACATGGCAAGCCCCAACGATACAAAAGTTACCTTGTTCAACTACAGCTGGGATATCGCATCTATGACGGGAGAGCAAATTGTATTGCGTCGTCAATATTTGTACAACTTTGGCGGTACCACCGAGTACATTTACTCAAAGGTAGTATTGAAAAAGCACTAATTATTGAATGCTTTTCAACCCTTCTTTTGCCAATGCGGCATTGGGGTTGATAGATAAAGCGGCTTTGTATTCTTGCAGGGCCGCTTTTTTATTGCCCAATTTTTCGTAGGAATAGCCTTTCAAGGCCAGGGCTTTGTCGAAGTTGGGATTCAAGTCCAGTACTTTATCGCACCATTCTATGCAATCTTGATGGTTATCGAACAAAGATTGAATTACTGCCAAGTTGTAATGCGCGTAGACGTGATTTGGATTCACTTTGATTACCCGCTCGTAAAATGACCGAGCATCGGCATATTTCAATTCTTTTTGCAAGAGCAACCCCATTGTGTACAGGGCCTCATCGCTAAATTCATTCATTCTCACCGCTTTGTTGGCCCAAGCCATGGTTTGCGCATCATTCCTGTCGTTCAGGATTAATACTTTTTGCATAACTGCATCGAAATTCTCAGAGTTAATTGTTAAAGCACGATCAATAATCCCCTCTGCTTTTGCTGTGTCTTTCTGCTCTTTGTAGGCAATTGACATCATCACAAATGCTGGGTCTGTGAATTCTGGCTGTTCAATCAACGTTTTATACAAGTTGATGGCTTCTGTGTATTGCTGTCGGGCCAAGTAATATTTTGCCAACAAGGCCGAAGCAGCGTGGTAATCGGGTTTGAGTGACAGTGCCTGTGTAAGGTGGTATTTGGTTTTTTCCGAGTTGGTAGAATCCATGGCTACCCAAGTTTCTGCACAACGGAAATGATATAGGGGTTGTTTGGGATTTAATTCGATGGCCAATTCAAAGTCGGCGATGGCGTCGGAATGTCGTTTTTCGTAATAAAAGGTATTGCCCCGTTTGTAATAAAGTTCAGCGTCTTTGGGGTTGGCATTGATTTTCGCAGAAACCGCGCGAATGTCTTCGGAATAACTGGTGTCTGTTTCACTGATGTATCGACTGGATACACCCGTTGAATTGCAAGAGAAGGCAATGGTTAGAACGATTGAAAAAGCAATCTTCTTCATTTGTGCTCGGGACGGGAATCGAACCCGTACTTTCATTACTGAAAACAGGATTTTAAGTCCTGCGCGTCTACCTATTCCGCCACCCGAGCGGGACTGCAAAAATACTACTTTTTTGGCAATTTATCGCGTTGCCTGTTCAATTGTGGTCGCAATTAAGGTCGCTGCCTGATTGAGTTGTTCTTCTGTTATGGTCAATGGAGGTGCGAATCGAATGGTATGGGTATGGGTTTGCTTTGCCAAAAGCCCAGCATCTCTGAGTGCCAAACAAATATCATAGGCTGTTTTACCCTCTCCAAATGGAAGAATATCTATGGCATTCAACAACCCTTTACCACGCACGGCGGCCACCAACGGAGATTGGATATTTTTCAATCGATTTCTGAAAATCTCGCCCAATTTTTCTGCATTCTCAGGCAATTTCTCTTCAGTGAGAACTTGTAATGATGCCATCGCCACGGCGCAGGCCAAGGGGTTTCCCCCAAATGTAGATCCATGCTGTCCGGGATGAAGCACATCCATTACTTCATGGCTTGTCAATACGGCACTCACCGGAAATACACCACCACCCAAGGCTTTACCCAAAACAAGAATATCGGGTTTAACATTGGCATGATCGCAACACAACATTTTCCCTGTCCTTCCCAGTCCCGTCTGAACTTCATCGGCAATCCACAATACATTGTATTTGCTACAGAGTGCCCTCACTCCGGCCAAATAATTTTCATCTGGAACGATCACACCTGCTTCCCCTTGTATTGGCTCTACCATAAATGCCGCCACATGACCGTCTTGCAGCAACTTGTCTAGGGCAACCAAATCATTATAGGGTACAACTTCAAACCCTGGGACAAAAGGACCAAAATCGCCGTAGCTATCTGGGTCTTGGGAGCTGGAAATGGCGGCAATTGTCCTACCCCAGAAATTCCCTGTAGCAAACACGATTTTGGCTTGGTTTTTTGGAATGCCTTTGACGGTATAACCCCATTTTCGAGCCAATTTAATGGCCGTCTCACCCCCTTCTACACCCGTATTCATTGGCAAAACACGATCAAATCCCAATAACTCTGTAATATACTTTTCGAAAGGACCCAATTGATCGTTGTGAAACGCCCTACTCGTTAACGTAATACGCTGACTTTGTTCGTGCAGTGCGGCCAAGATTTTGGGGTGACAATGGCCTTGATTTACGGCAGAATAGGCTGATAAAAAATCAAAATACCGCTTCTCTTCCACATCCCAAACAAAAACACCCTCCCCTTTGGTTAGTACAACGGGCAGCGGATGGTAATTATGGGCACCGTATTGATTCTCTAAATCGATATAATCTTGGGAATTTCTCACACTCATGACACAAAGGTAATACCCAAAGTCAGTTTGTTTGTCGTAGATTCATTCGTATATTCGGGCAATGCAGGGCAACGCAACAGGAAAAACCAATCATTGCGCGCAGGAAGCGTTGAGGTTGTGGGTTGTTCTTATATTACTGCTAATCGCGCACATTCAAATTTTAGGCGGTCAATCTCAACACTGGCAATTTGATCGCATACACATTGAGTTTGAAAACGTCAACAACGACAACCTATTAAGCGAAACAGACAGGGCGCAATTGGATTCCATTTTTCAAATGGGTTCTACTGATTTGATGGAATTTGAGCGAGTATTGGGCTACAAACTCACGGGGCAATTGCATTTGCGATTATTCACCGATGTTCAGAAATATCAAGTTGCGCTCCAGTCACACAGCATTTGGGCGGAGCGATTTTTATCCGATTTCCAAGGAGTTTCAAGCAACCATTACCCGATTTATGTAGGCACTGAATTCAATAAAATACGTATTCAACTTCGGTATGTGATAGCGCACATGACACTCAACGAATTTCTCAATGGTAGCAGTGTTAGACAAAAAATGACCCAATCGGGCTACCACCACTTTCCTACTTGGATTTCCCAGGGTTTGTGTGCGTATTGGGCAAACGGTTGGAACATTTTTGCCCAAGATGAATTCCAGTATTTCCGCGATAAATCGGCATTCAAATACCCCAATCAAATCACACCACTCTCTGCCCAGGTTTTTGGTCGATTCGTCTGGAAACAATGGATACAGGCTTATGGCACATCGGCCATCACGAATTTTTGGTTTGTTGTAAAATACACAGGTCAAGCGGCCTCGGCGATAGAATATTTGACGGGCCAAGATTTTGCCGACTGGTACAGGGAGTCAAAGAATGCGCTTGACGCCAGGCGTTCTGAGCGGGAAGTTGATGAATTTCCGTTGACCAGTCATTCAGCCAATTCACCCGTACTCAACTTAATAGAACTTCATTCATCCAATACATATTTGATTCAATTGTACATTCCCGATCAAGAGTATTGGTGCATTGAATCTCTCAACGAAACGCATTTAGACGATCGTTTAATTTGCAAAAAGCAACATGCGAAATTGATCTCTGAAGCGGCATTTTATTTGAATGAACTGGGCGATTCTGAAAATCATCACACCGAAAAACCACTGGAAGAACTATTATTCAATCGAACTACCAACGATCCCGGACGACATCCTTTGGATCAAGCCAAAAGAAATCAACCCAACGCGGACTTCCACTTGATTAGAAAACCATTTGGGCGTGATCAATATTTCATTCAATTGGCGAAGAATTACGGTGTGAATACTGAAATCATTTGGACAGACACGCTTTTTATTGGCGATGTAATCAAAGATTTAATAATTGAAAGTAACAATTTAATTAGCTACTTACAATCAACAGAAAATCAGTGGTATGTGAATTTTTCAAAAATCACAGACTCTTTGGTACTTCGGTGGAAGATCCCACTGTCTGGCGGATATGCGAGTCAGTATCAATTAAAAAACGATCGGACAGAAAATGGCATCTTGGAAGTCAGCTACAAAGACAACTATGCGCATTTCAGGCGATTAGAAAGTGGTGATTTATCGTCGGTGGAAATCAGGGAAATGATGCGAAAATCCCCAACCCAGGACGATATAACACAAACGGCAAACGGAAGCACTATCCAGACGCTCACGATAGCACCAATGATAGCAGATACTTGGGTTTATTTATCGCCTTTCCCACGCAAAGACTTGGGAAAATTGCGCAGCAGCAGTCAAGCAAACCTATACAAGCCAGGCTCTTTTGTACGCTGTAGGACCAAAAGCGCCATGATTTTGGAACGCGGGGGATTGTTTTTGAGCAATGAGGAGCCTTTGGCTTTCCCTATGCCTGCGTTTTTGAATCCAAACCAATTTTATAATCACCCATTGACCCCTGAATTGCGCTTTTATTTGCGTAATCCTCGATTCAATCACCAAATAAAATTGGGGTTATTGTCCAATTTACCTCTATCTAGAATGGCCATTCGATTGGAGCAATACTGGAAGTTGAACCGTTGGACAATCCACCAAAACTATTATCATCGGAGCCGTGATTATAGTCCGACAGAAGGCTATACAAAGAAGACTTTGGGCAACAAATTCACCGTGGGGTTGTCTCGAACCTATCAGCGCGACTTAACGCTGTCGATAGATGTGAATATTCAACGAGATGAGTCTTTTCGGCGCATAAACAGCCCAATTTCCGGCTCCTTGCGTCATGAGACTTTCAACAGTCGTAATTTGACATTGCGAGCGCATTGCGGGTTCAATGGTAGCAATCCCAACAGACAGCGCCGATATCATGGCGAAATTTGGGGCAAAGCTGGAATCACTGAGTACGCCCGATGGATAAAATGGGGATCCCAATATTCGAGAGCGTCGGGAAGATTGGGTTTGGGTTATGATTTCCAGCTGGCTGCACAATTGCAAAAAATCATGGGGGGCGTGTTCCATTTTGAAGGAAAGGTGCAATTCAACAGCAATGCAGGAGAGGTCCAAAATGAATATTGGGTGGGTGGCTCTCAAGGATGGATCAATCCGACGCCCTGGGACATTTCAATTTGGAATTCGGGTGCTGTGGGTGATGATGGCTATCGCTTGATTGGCGGTTATGTAAGGGGTTTTTATTCAGGTGTTCGATTGGGTCATTCTTCGGCTGTTATGAATTTACAACTGGGCATCTCTCCTTTCAAATTGATCTACAAGGACATAATCAAATCTGAAGTACTGAAACGCCTCGAAACATACACATTTTTGGACGTAGGAACGGCGTATGTTGGGAGGAGCCCATCCAACGACTCTAATCCATTTAATCGACAGTCCTACAACACACCCAATTTGCTGATGGATGTGTATGCAAAACGGAATCCATGGGTTGCGGGGGCCGGTTTGGGTGCAAGGACCATACTACTTAAAATGCCAATTCGCTATGAAGTGGCTTGGGGCCTTAAAGAAGGAAAAATTCTCACCCCGATACATCATATTTGTATGACATGGAATTTTTAGCGAATTCCTGAAAATTCCTGACCAAAATGTTGTGTTTTGTGTTTATTTTGCAACACACTACAAACCCATGAGTTTTTTCAGTTTTCTAACCCAAGAACTTGCCATCGACCTCGGCACAGCCAACACCCTAATCATCCACAAAGACAAGGTAGTTGTTGACGAACCAAGTATCATCGCCATTGAGCGAAATACGGGCAATGTAATTGCCATTGGTAAAGATGCGATGCAAATGTTTGGTAAAGAAAACGAGGGGATCAAGACCATTCGTCCTCTCAAAGACGGTGTAATCGCTGATTTTCAGGCAGCTGAGCACATGATTCGTGGCATGATCAAAATGATGAATCAAAAGCAGCGTTGGATTTCACCTCAGTTGAAGATGGTTATTTGTATTCCCAGTGGAATCACCGAGGTTGAAAAGCGTGCAGTTAAGGATTCGGCGGAGCGCAGCGGAGCCAAAGAGGTGTATTTGATTCACGAACCAATGGCTGCAGCGGTTGGTATCGGCATTGATGTTACGCAGCCTCAAGGAAACATGATTGTGGATATCGGCGGTGGAACTACAGAGATCGCCATCATTGCTTTGGGCGGTATTGTATGTGACGAGAGCATTCGCGTAGCCGGTGATGAATTCAATTTGGATATTTTGGAATACATGCGTCGTGAGCACAATCTGTTAATTGGCGAAAGGACTGCGGAAAAAATCAAAATCCACATTGGTTCTGCACTTCAAGAATTGGACAGTCCTCCAGAAGACTATGCAGTTTTTGGCAGAGATCTTATGACTGGTATTCCCAAGCAAATCATTGTAAGTTATAGCGAAATAGCAAGGGCACTGGACAAGAGCATCATGAAAGTGGAAGAGGCGGTTTTGAGGGCTCTCGAACAGTCTCCTCCAGAACTTAGCGCTGATATTTTAGGCAATGGCATTTGGCTTACAGGTGGTGGAGCTTTGTTACGAGGACTAGATAAACGCATTGCCGCCAAGACAAAATTGCGTGTGCACATCGCCGAGGATCCTTTGCGTGCAGTTGTTCGAGGTACAGGAACGGCTTTAAAAAATATTGGACGCTTCAAATTCCTAATGACAGCTTAAACCCTTTAACACATGTTGGTAATATTCCGTTGGATACGGAATCAGGCGCATCCTTTGTTGTTTGTATTGTTGCTTATCAGCGCAACGACACAAATATTTAGGTATCATTTTTACCAGCATAGTATCTACTTTGGTCAAGTTTTGGGGGCTCATAGAAAAATCGATCAATTACGCGCGGATGTAAAGGCTTATTTCAACCTGAAACAGGTTAATCAACAACTTATTGCTGAAAATACGCTTCTAAAACAACAACTCAATTGGAATCTCACCTATAATTCACCGAAGCGAGACAGTGCATATCAGGACGAAAAAACTGGGAATTTGGTAAAATACGATTACATTCAAGCTCGGGTGATTCGAAACAGCGTACAGAACCAGAACAACTTCATCATCTTAGACAGGGGATTTAAAGATGGCATCAAACGGCACATGTCGGTTGTATCGCCCATGGGAATTGTAGGTGTTGTTGTTGAATCGGCAGAACATTATTCATTGGTGATGTCTGTTCTCAATTCGAAATTTGAAATCACACCTTATTTTTATGATTTAAAAACGAGTCAAGGAGTTATCTCTTGGAATGGAGAAGATCCCACCACCGTTGACCTCGAAGAAGTAAATAGATTTGTCAAGGTAAAAAACGGAATGAAACTATTTACATCCAACTATTCCCTATTATTCCCTGCAGGAATTCCTATAGGTACGATCATTTCAAGTAGTTCGAATTTAAAATCAAATTTTCACAAGATTAAAGTAAAACTCGCAACTGACTTTGGCCAATTGGATGTTGTTACAGTGATAAAGAACATACATCAAAAAGAATTGGATGTCTTAAACAACGCGATACCCACAAGTAACGAAGAAAACAACAATGATAGAAATAACTAGATACATACTTTCTGCATTATTGTTGGCAATTGTTCAGACATTTATCCTACAAGAAGTAAATATTGCATGGTGGATCAAACCTATGCCTTATGTGATGTTATTTTTAAGCATCCCAATCTCTGTGAACAAATATGGGATATTAATTGGCGCTTTTTTCTTTGGCATGGCGATCGATGCATTGGGAGGTAGCATGGGTATGCATACAGCGGCTTGTGTGTCTGTGGTATACATTAAATACCACATAGACAATTACTTTTTGGATGAAAACAGCATGCAGTTGCAAGGATTATCATCGATACACGAAGAATACAAAGGCTGGCAATGGTATTACGTTTATGTATTTTCTATTGCATTGATACATCATTTAATCTTTTTTACATTTGACTACTTTCGCTGGTCGGCCCTATTTACTATTTTATGGGTGAGTATAGCAAGTGCTTGTGTGAGTGTATTTTTTATTCAGATTTTCAGAATTCTCATGGGTAAACGTTGAAGTTATGATTGACAAAAATCGTTCGAAACAAATCGTATATCTAGGATTGATCCTTTTTGTTTTCGTTGTTTACACCCTGCGTCTTGCCAGTTTACAATTGGGCGAGGTACCCTATAAGAAAATGGCCATTAACAATGCATTGAACAAAATTACATTGTATCCATCCAGAAGTAACGTGTTTGATAGAAAAGGGAAATTGATGGTTTACAGCACGCAAATGTACGATTTATCGGTTTTTCCCTATGAAATAAAAAAACTAGACACTGGCTTATTGTGTTCCATTTTAGAATTGGACTTGCCCACGGTGCGGGGGTTAATCATTGACGCTGGAGTTAGAGCAAAAAAGCGACAAAAGAATAACTCATTCAACAACTCAGCCTTATTTTATGCAAACTTATCGAATAAGCAATTCACATTGGTTCGTGAGAATATATACAGACTTGATGGTTTTTTCATTGAGTCAAGAACTGACCGTCAATTTGCCACACCTACCCTCTCTCATGCACTGGGATACTTGGGCGAAGCCGATGAGGACTTAATTGCTTCTGACGAATACTATCAGCCTGGCGATTTAGTGGGAGTGACAGGCTTGGAAAGGTACTACGAAAAACAAATTCGGGGGGTGAAGGGTGTAAAAACTGTATGGCAAGATAGAACTTACACAGAAAGAGGCGTAGTCAAAGATCCACAGTTCAACTTCCCCGCCACGGCAGGTCCCGACGTAATCAGTAGCTTAGACTTTACGCTTCAGGAGTATGGCAGAGCCTTATTAAATGGAAAAAAAGGAAGTATCGTGGCGATTGAACCATCCACAGGTGAAGTATTGGCCTTTATTAACAACCCTGATTATGACCCCAACACTATGGTGGGCAGAGATCGGGCGAAAACGTTCAAATCCTTATTGACAGATCCACAAAAACCCCTTTATAATAGAGCTGTGAAAGGTGTTTACCCCCCCGGTTCAACCTTTAAAACAGTGATGGCATTAATTGCCATGCAAGAAGGGGTTCTCACGCCAGAAACTACACATGGATGTGGTGGAGGCTACAGACTGGGAAATATACGTGTTGGTTGCCATCCTCATGGTGGACCGCTCGATCTTCAAGGGTCTATTAGAATTTCATGTAACAGTTATTATTGTCAAGTTTTCAGGGATATCATCGATAATCCAAAATACGGGGATGTAAAAATTGGATACGCTGCTTTGGAGAAACACTTAAGATCATTCGGTCTTGGAAGCCCACTAAACATAGATTTATTGGGAGAATCAAAGGGAAATATTCCTTCTGTAGCTCAATTGAATCGACGTCATGGTGAACGATGGAAAAGCAGTACCATTATTTCTCTGAGTATTGGACAGGGTGAAATTCTGTTGACTCCCTTACAAATGGCCAATACAGCCGCCATTTTAGCAAACAGAGGTTGGTATTATTCCCCTCACCTTGTAAAGAAAATTGAGGGTTATAAAGACACTGCATGGGATCGCAAATACAAAACTAAAAACATCACAATAGTAGACCCGCAGTATTTCCAGTTTGTTATCGAAGGGATGGCAGAAGTAACCAAGCCAGGTGGCACAGCGAATAGAACTGGCATTCCTGATATTGAAATTTGTGCAAAAACTGGTACCGCCCAAAACCCTCATGGAAAAGACCATTCAATTTACATTGCCTTCGCTCCGAAAGACAATCCAAAAATCGCGATCGCGGTGTTGGTTGAGAACGGTGGTTTTGGCGCAACATGGGCGGCCCCTATTGCCAATCTAATGATTGAAAAATACTTGACAGGCAAGTCTGAATCCGTGAGACCGGATATGGAAGAAAGAATTAAAAATAGTACAATTCAATAATGCAATACAGTCCACTTAGTAGCAATAACACCTCGAAAATTGACAGTTTAGCAATTTTCCTTTATGTTGTATTGCTTTTAATTGGATTCATCAGCATCGCCAGCGCCACCTCGGATGTTAATCAAGCATTCTATTCGTTGTCTGATGTAGCCATTAAGCAATTGGTGTTTATCGCTGGTGCGATTATCATCATTTTCACCATTGTGTTCTCAAATGTTGTGGTGATTGACTATTTCGCTTACGGATTTTATGCCATTGCCATTACCCTCAACATACTTGTCTTGTTTTTGGGCCGCGAGATTTCCGGAGCCAAATCGTGGTTCGGCTTTGGTGGTTTTGGCATACAACCCAGCGAATTTGCGAAAGTTGCCACAGCCATAGCGTTGGCAAAATTCTTAGGAACATACGGTGTACGTTTCCAAGGGACAAAAAACATCGTTACGGCGTTGGGTATTTTCTTGTTACCCATGGCGATCATTCTGATTCAGAACGATACTGGAAGTGCCTTGGTTTTCTTGTCGTTTTTTTTGGTTTTATACCGAGAGGGATTGCCCGGTTATATTCTGCTTTCTGCCGTTTGGCTGGGAATTTTGGCGATATTCAGAATCATCAGTGAGGCTACGGGTATTTCTAGTTTTTATGGTTACGGTTTGCTGTTAGGATTGGGTTCAATCATTGTATTTTTTGTAAGAAAAGATCGAGGGATTGCCATCCTTGTAGCTACTGTGGCTGTTATTTCATCGTTTTTTTACACCATAGTTGGAACTTTTTACTTAAAAATCCTTCAACCATACCAACGAGATCGTATAGAACTGGTTCTTGGATTAAAAGAGGATGATCGCGGCCTAGGCTTTAATTTAAAACAATCCAAAATTGCGATTGGCGCTGGCGAACTTTGGGGTCGAGGTTATCTTAAAGGTACTCAAACAAAAATGGGGTTTGTTCCCGAGCAACATACCGATTTCATTTTTGATGCCATTGGTGAAGAATGGGGCTTTGTGGGCAGCACCCTATTTTTGGTCATTTTCTGTGGACTGCTGGTTCGATTGGTTATCATGGCTGAACGACAATCAACGGTATTTGGAAGGGTTTTGGGTTATTCGCTCGCTTCGGTTCTGTTTTTTCATATGTCAATCAACATAGGAATGACCATGGGGCTTGTGCCAACCATCGGAATTCCACTTCCATTTATCTCAGCTGGCGGTAGTAGCCTATGGGCATTTACCCTATTTCTTTTCACATTTCTGCGTGTAGATCAAGTTCGTAAGTAATTCGCTTTTCCGTATTATTGTAAGGATGAATACAAAGCGATTCAAACTACTGTTAGCGGGCAGTTTTTCGGCACTAACTCTATCAATGACTATCACATCTTGTGGCAGTTCGGATGAACAAAACGTGGATTTATTGTTTGAAAAAATGGAATCCGACGTTACCGGTATAGATTTCGTCAATACCGTACCCGAAAACGATTCATTGAATCAGTTTACCTACCATTATTTATACAATGGTTCTGGGGTAGCCATCGGCGATATTAACAATGATGGGAAAAACGACCTATACTTTTCTGGAAACGAAAAATCATCCAAACTTTACCTAAACAAAGGCGATTTTAAATTTGAGGACGTAACTAAGCAAAGTGGAACGACAACAAACCAATGGATCAGTGGCGTAAGCATGGTTGACGTCAATAACGATGGTTGGCTCGATATCTATGCCTGTTCTTCGGGCCCTCGACAATTGAAACAATCGAAAAAAAACTTGTTGTTTATCAATCAGAAAAACGGCAAATTCAAGGAATCAGCCAAAGAATGGGGCGTTGACGACGGTGGAAATGCAACTTGTGCGACCTTTTTTGATTACGACAATGATGGCGATTTGGACTTCTATTTGGGAAATCACGCCGACCAGTTTTTTTCGAACATCAACACCAAGTTCACGCCTAGCTTGAACATGGACGAGTTTAACCAACAACACTTTTTCAGAAATGATGGCAATAAATTCACGGATGTATCGGCAACCGCCGGTGTTGTGAAAATGGGTTATTGCTTGAGTGCCGCTGCGGCTGATTACAACAACGACGGCTTCACGGATCTGTATGTGTGCAACGATTACCATGTACCTGATTGTTACTATTTCAACAATGGCGATGGAACGTTTACCGATCAGTTTGATGTAGCCTTCAAACATTCCAGCACAAACTCCATGGGCAGTGATGTGGCGGATGTAAACAACGATGGTTTTTCGGATTTGATTACGGTGGATATGTTGTCTGAAAGCCCAAGACGTTATATGTCGCTCATGGGACCCAAGGACTACGATTACACCATGGTGGGTATTAAAAACGGTTACAAACACCAATACATGAAGAACAACCTCCAAATGAACCTGGGAAATGGTCACTTTGCCGACTTGTCGTACTTGTATGGTGTAGCTAAGTCAGACTGGAGCTGGAGTCCATTATTATCGGACTTTAACGATGATGGTTTTACCGACATGTTTGTTTCCAATGGCTATTACCGGGATGTAACCAATTTGGATTTTATCTTTTATCAAAGCACCGTTGAACAGCAGCAAAAACGGGCTTTAACCCATGAGGAATTGTTGAAAAAACTCCCCTTCGAGAAAATTCAGAACTTCTTCTTTTTGAATAACAAGGGCGAAGGCTTTGTGAATAAGGCCAGTGAAGTCGGGTTGGAAGATTTGAGTTTGAGCACTGGATCTGCCGCGGGTGATTTGGATGGAGATGGTCGATTGGACTTGGTCGTTTGTAACCAGGGAGAGGCCCCATTGGTTTATAAAAACGTAAATACACAAAATCACTTCGTGAATGTAAAGGCCGAGGGCAGCGACAAATCAAACCGTTTTGGGATTGGCTGTCAACTGTACGCATCTGATTCAGCAGGTGGATATAGAAAATTCGAAATCCAACCATCGCGTGGATACCAAAGTTCTTCGGAGGCAATGGCTCACATTGGCTTGGGAGAAAACGAACAACTCGCAGAATTGGTGGTTCTTTGGCCCAACGGAAAAGCGCAGATTTTGAAGGATGTATCAGCGGATCAAACCATCATTGTAAAAAGCAGTGATGCCAACACCACTTGGGATCGCAACAAAATTAAGGCAGGAGACCTTCCCTATTTTACAGAAAATGAGGGTGAATGGGGTTTGAACTTCAATCATGTAGAACAAGAGAATCCCGATTTCAAACGGGAGCCCTTACTACCCCATCGTTATACAACATTGGGACCTGGGATGTCGACTGGCGATGTGAACGGTGATGGTCTTCAGGATTTATTTGTGGGAAATGCTCGTGAAAGTGCTGGTTCAAGTTTGTTTTTGCAACAAAAGGATGGAAAATACATACCGGCTTCAAGTCAGCCATGGAAATCCTTGGATGCGGATGTGATGGGGTCTCTTTTCTTCGACTGTGATGGCGATAAAGACTTGGATTTGTACGTCGCTGTTGGCGGATCAGAGTTTGAGTGGCCATCGAATAAGTACGAACATCAGTTATACATCAACGATGGCAAGGGCGGTTTCACGGTTGGCAAGGGCCGTTTGCCCAATGTAATTTCAAGCGGAAGTTCAGTAACATCGTCGGATTTCGATGGCGATGGTGATCTCGATTTATTTGTTGCGGGTAGATTGATGCCGGGAAATTGGCCCACCTTGGAGGTGAGAAGCTACCTTTTACAAAACAACGGGGGTAAGTTTAGAGATGTTACCGCAGCATTGGCTCCGGATTTGGAAAATGCCGGGATGATTTGTTCCGCCGTTTTCTCAGATTACAATGGTGACGGCAAGCCTGATTTGTTACTGGCGGGAGAATGGATGCCATTGATTTTCATGGAAAATGCGGGAGGAAAATTCGTCAACAAAACGGGTGAAGTGGGTGATGCATCGCTATCGGGTTGGATGAACAGTATCACACCCGTGGACATCGACAATGATGGTGACATTGATTACATGGTTGGAAACAAAGGCAACAACAGCTTTATTCAGGCCAAAGTGGGCAGTCCAAGCAAAGTATTTTGGGCTGATTTTGATGGCAATGGCAGACAAGACATCGCCATGAGTTATCATTCCGGTGGAAGCGATTACCCGCTGTTTACGATGGACGAGATGGGCAAGGCCTACCCTTTCTTTATCAATAAAAAGTTCACGACTTACAATGATTTTGCGGGAAAAACCATGGAAGAAATCTTTGGTGCTGAGGTACTCAAACAAAACAGTTTAACGGCCAACTACTTCTCCAGCTTCGTGGCCATCAACAACGGGGGTAAATTCAGTTTTGTGGAATTGCCCATGTGGGCACAAGCAGGTCCGGTTTTTGGTACTACCGTCATTGATATTGATGGCAATGGTTACGACGATATTCTCTGTACTGGGAACAATTACAATACCCGTGTTCCTCATGGTAGAGACGATGCGCAACCGAGCTTCGTACTGTTTAACCAAGGCGGTTCGTTCAACTACCAATCAGGTTCAAGAAACGGCTTGTATAACCAGGATGATGGAAAATCAATGGTGATAAGTCCCGGCCCTGCGAATCAGGTGCGAGTGTTGATCTCCAACAACAACGGAAAATTGCGTGGCTTCACTTTGTTAAACGGCCAAAAACAGAGACAGAATGTTGCTTTTGTTCCAGCACCTGCGATGGCAAGTTATGCAAAAGTCTCTGTCAATGGCAGCGTAAAGCTTGTACATTTAAACGGCGGAAGTGGCTATCTATCAGGCAATACACACGGAGTTTGGAAAACAAAAGGCGTAGGAAACATTGAATTCTTCGATGTAAATGGTCGTAGATTGTAACAACTTTCCGAATACAGTTGTATAATCGGTTAAAAAACCCTATTTTTGCAACCTAATTGTAAGAACATGGCTGTTACTAAACTTAAAAGAAAAGAAGCAAAAAACAGAAGCAGAATGACCAAGCGCGTTGACAACATCAAGCGTTTGAAATTGGTTACCAACATTGCTTCTCCATACAAAGGTATTTCTGGTATTGTCTTGGAAGACCAAGAAAACCAATAAATGTCATTGTTTTAGATATTCAAGGCACGCATTTTTGCGTGCCTTTTTTTATTAAATTCACGCCCATGGACGCCAAAAAAATCTCAACACAGTTTCTTTTTTTCATCATTGCAATCGCGATGTTCCATTCCTCTTGCCAGCAGGCGGTGGATACCGAAAATAAAATCGTTCAGAACGATGTATTATCAATCTGTAACACAGCCATCCAAAATGCAATTGTTGTTGACCGAGTAGCGGCACCGGTTGGTTCTCGGCGTTATGTCTACGCATCCATTGCGGCCTATGAGTCTTTGGTCCCTTTCTACGCCGATTACAAAAGTGTTGCCCCAATGATGAACGGATTAAAGCCAACACCCCTTCCCGATTCATCTCAAAAATACTGTTTAGATTTAGTGGCCATGGCGGCTCACACTTTCGTAAGCAAGAAACTTGTATACAAGGAAGACAGCATTGCCAATTTCAGAAACCGACAGTTAGATTTTTACAAAGGAAAATTGTCGAACGCCATGTTTGAAGCGTCCATCAATTATGGCGATAGTGTTGGTGCTCACATTGTGCGTTGGTCAAAATCTGATTCCTTCGCCTATTTCCGCGGCAGAGAGTTTTTCCTTACACGCAACAAACCCGGTTCTTGGGAACAAACTCCCCCCGATTTCATGGAAGCCATTGAGCCTAATTGGGGCCGTATTCGCCCTGTGCTATTAAAATCGGTAAAGGAATTTTCATACGAACAACCCGAACCATACAGCACCGACAAAAAATCACGCTTTTACAGTATCACTAAGGAAGTATACGAAACGGTAAACCAAAAAGACAGCGCTCAGTTGCAGACCGCTTGGTATTGGGACGACAATCCAAATGCTTCTGTGCATTATGGTCACGCTACGATCAATGTATTGAAAGTTTCACCGGCCGGACATTGGTTGTCAATGTTTTCAACGGTGGCCCGACAAAAAAAATACTCACTCATTGAAACGGCTGATGGAATGATGCGTTTATCCTCTGCCATCTTTGATGCGTTCATTACTTGCTGGCATGTAAAATACCAAACCGATTACTTGCGTCCAATCACGGCTATTCACGATTTGATCGATTCTAGCTGGTCCTCGCCCATCCAAACCCCGGCGTTCCCAGAGTATCCCTCCGGACACAGTGTTGTATCCAGTGCGGCGGCGAGTGTATTAACAGCAACTTTCGGCGAATATGAATTCATCGATAGTGCTGAGTTAAAATTCGGCTTGGGTGTACGCAAGTTCAAAAACTTCCGTGAGGCGAGCAATCAAGCTTGCGTATCGAGGCTCTATGGTGGAATTCATTTCATAGACGCCATCGAGAATGGCAAAAAGCTAGGAAACCAAGTGGGCTCCTACCATATCGAGCACCTAAAAACAAAGAAATAAACTTAAGATAGCTGAGAGAGACGCTTTTCAATGATGGAGAGCTTCTCGCTCGCATCAGAGAGTTTCTTGCGCTCTACCTCTACAATTTCGGGTTTGGCATTTTGTACGAACCGTTCATTTTCAAGCTTTTTCTTTACGGATGCGATGAATCCATCGTAATAGATTTTTTCTTTCTGCAATTCTTCACGTTCCTTGTCGATGTCGATTTCAACAGAAAGTTCAACCCAAATTTCATGCACTCCTACGATTACAGGCATTCCATTAGAAGGTTTGGTGGTTTCATCTTGGTGAACGGTGACATTGGCCAATTTTTCGACAAAATCTTGCATGTGTAAAATACCCTTAGCAGATTTTGGAATCCAAATGTTCAAGGACTCTTTGGACGATAATCCACGCGTATTGCGGGTATTTCGGATTTCTGTTACCAACTGCAAGGATTCCTGTGAGGATTCTCCGCCCGTGTTTTCATGGGCTGATGGATAGGCCGACAACACCAAGGTTTCTGCTTTACCATTGGTTAGTAACTGTACGATTTCCTCTGAAATGAAAGGCATGTACGGATGCAACAGTGACATCAACGATTGCAAAATCTCTTGGGCTTCACGTTGCGTTTTTGCAGAAATACCCTCTCCGTAAGGGGGTTTAATTGCCTCCAAATATACCGCACAGAAATCATCCCAAATCAGTTTATAGATGGCCATCAAGGCATCAGACAAACGGAATTCTTGAAACAATTGCTCAATGTCTTTCAATGTATCATTCAAACGCGACTCCATGAAAGCCTTGGCTTGATTTGCCGCCGCAGTGGGCTCATTTTCGTGGGTTTCCCAACCTTGAATTAAGCGGAACGCATTCCATATTTTGTTACAGAAATTTCGTCCTTGCTCAATTTGGGTTTCATCGAACAAAATATCATTTCCCGCAGGTGAACAAAGCAAAAGTCCCATACGCACTGAATCAGCCCCATACTTTTCTATCAGTTCCAAGGCATCCGGACTGTTTCCCAGACTCTTGCTCATTTTCCTGCGTTGCTTATCGCGAATCAATCCGGTGAAATACACGTTTTTGAACGGCATTTTTCCTTCAAATTCGTAGCCGGCCATGATCATCCGCGCCACCCAGAAAAACAAAATATCCGGACCTGTAACTAAGTCATTGGTTGGATAATAATAATCGAGTTCTGTTTTATCCGCGTTCGCACCTATTCCATCAAATACAGAAATGGGCCACAGCCAGGAACTAAACCAAGTATCCAAAACGTCTGAATCTTGCGATAAATCACCGGCATTCACGGAAACGCCCTTTTGTGCAAATTCGGCGGCGGCTTCTTGCGCTGTTTTGGCTACCACCCACTCCCCGTTATTTGTATACCAAGCCGGAATACGATGGCCCCACCACAACTGTCGAGAAATGTTCCAATCTTTCACATTCTCCATCCAATGTCGGTAAGTATTCTTCAGCTTAGCCGGATAAAACTTAATTTCATCGTTCATCACTGATGAAAGAACTTCAGGATTCTTTTTCATAAAATCCTGCATATTCATAAACCACTGAGTACTGATTCTTGGCTCAACTACAGCATCTGTTCTTTCGCTGTAACCCACGTTGTGGATGTAGTTTTCCTGTTTCGACAACAAACCGGCTTCTTTGAGTGATTTCACCCACTGTTTTCTTGCAACAAAGCGATCTTCACCAACGAACAATTCCCCGGCCGCTGAGATTGTGCCATCGGCATTGAGGGTATCAATCACCGGCAAATTGTATTTCTGTCCAATGTTGTAGTCGTTGATATCGTTTGCAGGCGTAACCTTAAGCACCCCAGTACCAAATTCAATGTCGATATATTCATCCGCGATAATGGCCACTTCACGATTGATGAGGGGCACGCGAACTTTTTTTCCAATCAGTGATTGATAACGTTCATCATTTGGATTCACACAAACCGCCACGTCTCCGGCAATGGTTTCAGGTCGGGCCGTAGCGACCATCAATTCCCCGTCAAAATCAACACCTTTGTAAATCACATAGTACAATTGATCCGGCGTTTTTTTGAAAATCACTTCCTCATCGCTGAGCGTTGTTTGTCCAGCCGGATCCCAATTCACCATTTTGGTACCGCGATAAATGAGTCCTTTGCGATACAAATAAATAAAGACATCCACTACGGCTTCATAGAGACTGGGCTCCATGGTAAACCGTGTGCGATCCCAATCGCAGCTTGCGCCGAGTTTCTGCAATTGTTGCAAAATGATGCCGCCATATTTTTCTTTCCATTCGAAGGCGTGCTTTAAAAACTCCTCACGGGTAAGGCTAGATTTGGGAATTCCTTGTTCGGCCAGCAATTTTACCACTTTGGCTTCTGTGGCAATACTTGCGTGGTCTGTACCTGGCACCCAACAGGCATTGAATCCTTGCTTTCTTGCTTTACGGATCAATACATCTTGAATGGTATTATTCAACATATGCCCCATATGTAAGACCCCTGTAACGTTGGGCGGAGGTATTACGATGGTATAGGCAGGTCGCTCATCGGGAACAGAGCGGAAATATTTTTGGCTCAACCAATGTTGATACCATTTGTTTTCAATGTCTGAGGGGTTGTATTTGGCGGAAATTTCCATTGTTACAAAATTACGATTTTACAGTTGTGTTTACGGGGCATTTCAAATAAAAAGGCCACTCTTTCGAGTGGCCTTTTACTATGTTCGTTGTTTTTATTAAACTCCTACATCGTGGTGAGCCGACTCATCCAAATAAGGGTGATTGACGGCAACCAATCCTCTTTTTGTCAATGCGGTGAATACCCAATAGGTAAATACACCGGCGAACAACAAGAAGGTACCCAATTCCAAGAATCCAAACTGCATGCCTGAACCAAACACACCAGGGAATACCATCAACCATACATCATGGTAGTGACCCAAGATCATGATTGAACCAATAATTCCCAATACATAACGGTTTCTTTTCGCAGAACGCATCAACAAACCCAAGAAAGGAATGCAGAAACACATGGCGAAGTTCAACAAGAAATTGAATTTGTAGTTTTCGAAACGAATCTGGTAGTAAGCCATTTCCTCAGGGATTTGTGCATACCAAATCAACAGATACTGAGACAACCACAAGTAGGCCCAGAATACAGTGAAGGCAAACATAAACTTACCCAAATCGTGTATATGCTCGTTGGTTACAAAACCCAAATAACCTTCTTTCTTGATATAAGCTACAAAGAATGCCATTATGGTGATCATGGTTACCCAATGTGTTACGAAGTTGTAGAATCCGAAGATGGTAGAATACCAGTGGGCATCTACTGACATGATCAACAACCAGGCAATTACTGAAATGGTAAAACCAAATATTACAGCAAACGCAGCACTGAATTTTACAGAGGTTCTAAAGAAAGACACATCGCCCTTGGTGGCATTGTCTTCAGCGGCCGACAAAGAACGCAGCTTGCGCATCAACAAGTACCAAATCACCACCAGTACACTTGGGAAAACAAACAACATGGTAGAATTCAAAAATCCTGACTTACCCACCAAAATGGCATCGTAACCCGCGTCACCTGGTTTTAGACCCAAATGCTCATAATGTGCCCAATGGTAGATATCGTTCTTACCCATCAACAAAGCAATGATCAAAACAACAAACGGCACTGGAATGAAGGTCATAATGGCTTCAGGAATACGCTTGATACCCACTGACCAACCTGCGTTAGCAATGTATTGAATGGCATACCACATCAAGGCAACCAATGAAATCATGAGGAAAAAGTATCCTGCAATCATCAAATTTGCCCAAATGCGGGTATTGGCTGGTTTGTCCAAAGGATGGAACTCCATACGTGGACCGAATGCTTCGGTTTCTACGTTGCCATGTTCTTCGTGCGCGGCAGAAGCATGACCTTCACCGTGGTGAGCGCCTTTGTGTGCCGCAACTTCCGTTTTCGCTGTATGAGTCTCTTCGTGACCGCCCAAATTAGCAATACCAAGACCTGCAAATATCAACCCCAAGACCATCAAGATCATGGAGAAACGCTTTGCCTTCGGAGAGAATACAAACTGCTCCTGTTTAACTTCAATATGATGTCCGTGTCCCATTGTAATTTACTTATTTAGTGGTATCTGTTGAATCAGTAGTTGCAGCTGCAGCCACTGATTGGTTACTCAAGAATTTCACATATTTAATCACCTTCCAACGATCTTTTGGACTCAAAACAGAAGCATGGCTACCCATGTTGTTCTTACCGTAAGTCAAAGTATGGTAAATTTTACCCTCTGGCAAAGTTTTGATGTACTCGTCGGTGTAGGCTTTCCAAGCGGGTTTCAAAGTAGAAACCTTTTTGAATACATCACCGTCGTTTGCACCATTGGCGCCATGGCAAGGGGTGCAATAGATGTTATACATGTATTGACCTCGACCGTCTTCCAAGGTTGCATCTGCTGGTGCTACCAAAACGGCGGATGCTTCGTAACCCTCACCTGAGTTTTCCAAATTGTATTTGTAGTCCAATTTGCCTACGGCAACCGTTCCTGCAACAGGCTCACGCATGTTCATACCATAAGGATTGATTTTATTGCTGTCGCCTTGGTTATAGGCCTCATACCCTTTTGAATAGTACATATCTGGGGCATATTCCCAACCGGGGTTATTCCCGCGACTTACGCAACTGCTCATCAAAGCAGAGGCAGCAATCGAACCGAACAAGATATAAAGATTGTTGTTCATTGTAATTCAGTTAATTAAAGTACGGTTTGAACACCGTTGTGAAACTCACGCAATTCAACGGCACCATGATTTTTCATCATGTCGAGGACTGCTTTTTCATCCATTCCGTCTGTTGTTTCGATGGTAAGTACTATGCGATCATCGGTCTGACGGATATCCAACAATTCATTTTTGATACCATGCACAAGGCGGTTTCTCCAGAAGAAGAAGAACGACATACCGAATGCGGTACACAATACAGTACCTTCAAACATTACTGGAGCCCAGCTAGGAGTGAAACGCACAGGCTTGTTACCGATATTCATGGGCCAATCATGTACGGACATGTACCAGATCATGGTGGTCACCAATGTCAATCCAGTTACCGCACAGAAAAATGCGATACGGGCCAATTTGCTTCGACGAGCGCCAATGATGCGATCCAAACCATGCACAGGGTATGGTGTGTAAACATCGTGAATGTGGATTCCAGCGTGCGCCAATTCACCAGCACCTGCCATCAATTGATCTTCGTCCTCCCACACACCAACCAACATTTTCTTGCGGTCGCGTAGGCTAAGTTTTTTATCTAAAATTCCCATTGTGGTAATCTTTTAAGGTTGTATTATTCGCGGTTGCGAAGGATTGATTTAACTTCAGCCATGTTGATAACAGGCAAGAATTTGGCAAACAAGAAGAAGCAGGTAAAGAAGATACCGAAGGTTCCCAAGAACAATCCGATTTCTGTCAATGACCCAGAATACATTACCCAACTTGATGGCAAGTAATCTCTGTGCAATGATGTCACGATAATTACAAAACGCTCAAACCACATACCTACGTTCACAACTATACTCATGATGAAAATGAACCAAGGTGTTGTACGAGCCCAACGGAACCAAAATACCTGTGGAGCGATCAAGTTACAAGTCATCATACTCCAATACGCCCACCAGTAAGGACCGAACATACGGTTGGTGAATGCATACTGTTCGTAGACATTTCCTGAGTACCAAGCGATGAAGAACTCTGTGAGATACGCAATACCCACGATGGTACCTGTAACCATGATGATCTTTGTCATCGCGTCGAGGTGACCAATGGTGATGTAGTTCTCGTAGTTCATCACTTTACGGGCAACGACCAACAAAGTTGCCACCATACCGAAACCAGAGAAAATCGCACCGGCAACGAAGTATGGAGGGAAAATGGTTGTGTGCCATCCAGGAACAACAGAAGTTGCAAAGTCAGTAGATACAATGGTGTGTACAGACAATACCAATGGAGTACTCAAACCCGCCAAAATCAAAGAGATCAATTCGTAACGAGCCCAAGTACGGGTAGAACCTGTCCAACCCATTGAGAAGAAACCATACATGGTTTTACCCAATTTCGACTTCACTTTGTCGCGAATGGTCGCGATATCAGGAATCAAACCAATGTACCAGAATAACAACGATACGCTGAAATAGGTAGAAATCGCAAATACGTCCCACAACAAAGGAGAGTTGAAGTTAACCCACAACGAACCAAAGGCGTTAGGCAAAGGCAAAGCCCAATACCCTACCCATACACGTCCCATGTGGAATACTGGGAACATAGCTGCACAGATTACCGCAAAAATGGTCATCGCTTCTGCAGAACGGTTGATACTCATCCGCCATTTTTGACGGAACAACAACAATACGGCAGAAATCAACGTACCGGCGTGACCGATACCCACCCAGAATACGAAGTTGGTGATATCCCAACCCCACATCACCGATTTGTTGATGTTCCAAACACCAATACCTGTCCACAACGTGTACAACAAACTCACCCCAAAAATTCCCAAGAAAATCAAGGACAATGTGAAACCCACTTTCCAAGCGGTCGTTGGGTTGTTCAAAATAGGTCTTGCAATATCGCGCGTAACGTCAGATGCCGTTTTGTCGCCAGTTACAAGTCTGTCTCTAATGATTGAATCGTGTATCATTCGAATATTTTTTGGGTGAATTAAATTGAATCGTTGTTACGAATTTTGGTCATGTACTTCACAGATGATTGTACGTTAATTTCCTCAAGCACAGTGAAAGCACGCTCGTTTTTGTAAAGTTTGCTCACTTCACTTTCGGGGTTGTGCAAATCACCGAACACAATGGCGTTGCTTGGACAAGCTCTCTGACAAGCAGTCAACACCTGAACCTCATTTGGAGATTTACCCTCACGCTTGGCCTTCAACTTGCCTTCTTGGATACGCTGAACGCAGAATGAGCATTTCTCCATCACACCACGAGTACGCACGGTCACATCAGGGTTGATGACCATTTTTCCCAATGGATTGTTGAAGTGGAAGTCGAAACGATCATTGTCGTTGAAACGGAACCAGTTGAAACGACGTACTTTATAAGGACAGTTGTTTCCGCAATATTTGGTACCGATACAACGGTTGTAGGTCATTTGGTTCAAACCTTCAGTGCTGTGGGTAGTTGCCAATACTGGACAAACCGTTTCACAAGGTGCATTTGAACAATGCTGACACATCATGGGCTGGTGCAATACATTCACGTTCTGCCAATGATCGAAATTTCCTTTTTCGTCTGCCGCAGCAATCTCAGTATCTTTCGTCAATACAGCATCTGAAGTATTGAAAGAATAGTAACGATCGATGCGAATCCAATGCATTTCACGACGCAAACGAATTTCATCGCGACCTACTACTGGAACGTTGTTTTCAATTGAGCAACTCACGATACAGCTACCACAACCCGTACATGCATTCAAGTCGATGGCCATTGCCCATAAGTGGTTTGGAGCACCGTCTTTGCGATATTCAGGTTTTTCCCAAATGGTATAAATATGGGTAGCAGGAATTTCATTTCCAGCTTTTGGATTCTTTTGCCATTTACCGTAAGTAGATTCACGAACGATGTCTCTACCTTCAATGCTGTGGTGGGTCTGGGTTTGAGCCAAGGTGTAGGTATCATCGCCTTTGGTGATCTCCACATTTTTCAAAACAAAGTTGCGGTTTCCTGTATTGTTCACGAAAGCAAAACCATTTACACCAATGGTATCAAATCCTTTTTCCACACTGCCGGCAACTTTACCAGCATGGGTTCTACCGTAACCTAAGGCCAAAGCCACTGTTTCGTTGGCTTGTCCGGGTTGTACCAGGGCAGGAACGTTGTTGTAAGTGATATCACCTACTTTTACGTTTACGGTATCCCCTTCTGAGATATCCAACTTAACGGCCATCGCCTTTGGCAAGGCTACATAGTTATCCCAACATACTTTGCTCACAGGATCAGGCATTTCTTGCAACCATGGGTTGTTTCCAAACGCACCGTCTCTTACACCCACTCCTTGATAAAGGACCATGTCAACCCCAGTAGATTTGGCGTTAGCTGAAACATATCCAGCCAAAGCGTCTACACTACCGGTGTATGAAGTAGCTCCTTCTGAAGCGGCAGACAAGTAAACACCTTTTTCCAACACACCGTTGAACGCATCATCAGAACCCAAGCTAGCAGCCCAGTTTGCACGAATGAAGTTGTAGTAAGGAGAGGCCTGCAATTTTTGAGAGAAGATTCCTTTTGAAGCAAATGGATCCTTTTCAGGGGCAACCAAAGCGTTTGCCCAGGTCAACAAGCTGATTTGTGCTTGACGAGTATTGAATACATTTGAGATGGTCGGCTGTGTGAAATGGTAAGTACCTTTTCTTGGCTCCGCATCGTTCCAACTTTCCAAATAGTGGTTATCGGGACAAACGTATTGACACAATGCGGCTGTTTCATCTTTGCTTGATGCGAAAGACACCGACAATGAAGCCTTCTTCAACGCTTCTGACCATTCTTTGCTATTGTGGTTGTAAACAGGGTTGGTATTGTAGAAAATCACACCTGCAATGGCACCTGATTTCAAACCAACCAACACTTCAGCGGTTTTCTTGTCAGAACCTTTGTATTGGTTGCTGTGATTTACCATGTCAATGGTAGCACCATAGTTGCCCAACAACATGTTGATGCCGTTCACAATCTTTTGCACCTCCACTTCGTTGCTAGCAGAAATTACCAAAGAAGTTCCTTTGGCTTTCACCAATGCATCGGCGGTCTTTTTGATAGAGTTTCCAGCCAATTCACCTTGCTGAGGCACAGGAATTTGCTTGGCACCCGTTGCGATGGCGATATAATTGTAAAGGGTTGCCACATACAAAGCCTCTTGTGAAGCACGCATGGGGAAACGGAAATCTGCATTGGTTCCGGTCATGCTCATGGCACTTTCAAATTGAATGTGCTTAGACATACCACCGGCAACCGCAGGTTGACGGTTTACAGTGTAGCCTTTTGAGAATTCCACGGGCGAAATCCAGGTACCCAAAAAATCAGCGCCAAAGCTCACGATTACTTTTGCTGACTCAAACTTATAGGTTGGCAAAGCACGCTTGCCGAAATCTGCTTCGTTTGCATCCAACATACCGCTGTAAGAAACAGCATCGTACATTACGTGCTCAGCAGATGGATAAGATGCCTTGAACGACTCAATGGCTTTCAATGTTGAAGGAGAATGGATTGAGCTTGACAAAACCACTACTTTGCCATTGGCAGCAGTGATTTTCTTCAATTTGTCTGCAATCTCAGCATCCATGGCTACCCAATCGGTTTGTTCAGCACCGTTCGACAATGGATTTGCCAATCTTTCGTTGTCGTACAGAGAAAGAATTGATGCCTGTCCAACCGCACAAGTACCGCCTAGTGAAATGGGTGAATCGACAGAACCATCCACTTTAATAGGACGACCTTCACGCACTTTCACCTCGATACCACAAGCAGCAGAACAAGCTCCGCAAGTAGAGCGATAGTAGTTGGCTACACCAGGGGTAACATCCTCAGGTTTTACCAAGTATGGTACGGCGTGACGAACCGGTGTTTTGTAGCAAGCCGCCAAAGCAACCGCTGTTACACTGAAACCAAAGTACTTTAAAAAGTCTCTGCGGTTTGCCTGTAACTCTACACTGTCTTCATTGAAAACTTCATCCAAAGGGAGATCATCGTGAAACTCATTTTTCTGAGCAGCTAGGAACTGTGGGTTCCTGTTCAACTCATCTTCACCCTTCCAATATTTGATATTATTTGACATAATGATGCTTCTTAATTAATGAGACTTAATAGTGACACTTAGAACATTCCAATCCACCGTTCATGGCTGGTGTCAACTTAACCTTACCGTCGGCTGAAAAATACTTACTCTTGGTCTTGTTGGCAACGATATCCTTCGCAGCTTTTTCATGCAAAGCCTTGTAATAGTTGTTGTTGGCAACATCCACTTGGGCGTTTCTGTGACAATCGATACACCATCCCATTTGCAATGAACTGTGCTGCTGAACCACTTCCATTTTCTCAATGGCACCGTGACAAGTTTGGCAATTTTGTTTGCCCACTTTCACGTGTTGTGCGTGGTTGAAGTAGGCATGATCTGGTAAGTTGTGGATTCTTACCCAGCGAATTGGACGTGGGTTTTTACCGTATTCTTCACCTGGCTTCGCTTCAGGATTGTAATCCAAAGCTGCATATATTTTCTTGATTTCTGGAGAAATCTCTCCGTTGTATTTGTCGGTCAGTTGAACGCCTTTGTGACAATTCATACACGTGTTCAACGCAGGGATAGAGGCTTGCTTGCTCTCCTCAACCGTTGAGTGACAGTATTTACAATCCAATTTCAATTCACCGGCATGCAATTTGTGTGAAAACGCTATGGGCTGTTTTGGGGCATACCCCTTTTGCACACCCACCTCAGTGATTGAGAACTCAAATCCGTAGTATGCACCAACTCCACCCAAAATAGCCACTGTGAACAAGGTCAGTACCACTGGATTTTTCTTACCCCATTTGCCGGGAAGGATCTTCTCAAAGAACCCTTTCTTTGGTGCATTCATGGCAGCCAATTCTTCTGGATTCTTTTCTGCCGCTACACGCTTCAAGGTGTTTTTGACGCGAGCCAAAACCAACAATACAGCACTGAAGATACCCACCAAAATCAACAAAATGTACAAAGTAGTACTATCGTCTTTGGGTTGATTGGCATCAGCCACTACAACCGCAGCTTTCTTGGGCTCGGGTGCTGTTTTGATGTATTCAACAATGTCCAACACGTTGGCTGGCGTCAAGTTCTCGAAAATGTTCATGGCCGCTCCACCGTATTCAGTGTAAAGCGCAATAGCATCAGGGTCTTTGGTTACCTTACGGAATTTTTCGTTGTTACGAACCCATTGAACCAACCATTCTTCTGAGCGACGAGTGTGAACGCCCCTCAAGGCAGGACCCACTACTTTTTTGTCTAAAGCGTGACAGCTACCGCAGTTGTTGGCTTCGTACAACTTCTTTCCGTTTTCGGCATTGGGCTTGTCTTGAGCGTAAGAGGATACAGAAACAGCCATTAGGGCTGACAGCATCCAAACTTTCATATTTCTAGAAATCATGTTTGGGAACATTGTCTTTTTTCGCGATGCAAATATAGAATATGCCCTCTCCTCTTAAAAATAAATTGTTAACAGAGTTTTCAATTTAAAATCAATCTAAACAAATTCTATAGGAACTTGAAATACTGCCATTTAGAAAATGTCTAAAGCCTTCAAATCGGGGATTTCCACATTGAAAAAAGCGGATTGTACACCACGGCAAACACAAAAACCCACGCAAAAGCGCCTTGATTCATTGGCACGGGTTCCAACTCACTCAGATTTCAACCAATCTAAGTAATTAATATAGCTTGCCAAGGCCAATTGAGAGTAGTTCTGAGAGGAATTACCGAAGGCCCCTGCTTGGGTTTTCCATAGTTTCATGATGAGTTCCTCCCCTGTTCTCACCTCACCAACTGCTACAACTGCTTTGCGAACATTGCCAGCACCTGCATTGTACACATGCATAACAAGCAATTGAAACCAAAGTTGATCCACATCGGGCTGTAACCCTACCGATATGGCCATGCGCGTGGCATTGGGAATACAGTAATCGCGCATCAATTTTGCGGCTGCCATGCTGCTGAGTTCGAAATTATGTCGATCATCCCTGCTGCTGCTCACCACCAAACCATACTTCTTCGCTACAAAGGGCATCAATTGATAATTTCCCACCGCCCCACTGATAGAACGGGCTCTGGGGTTATTGGGTGATTCAATCAACAAAATCAATTGGGCATAGATGGGATTGACCCCAATTTCATCGAATACTTTTTTGGCATCATCGACCAAAGGACCCACTTTTTTAAAATCAAAGAATTCGCGCTTACCCCGAACAAACTTAACCAATTCGCACGTTTCATACCCAAAGGAATCGCGATAACATTGGGCCGTTTGCTCCAATCCAGCCGCATTCACCAGGGAATCCAAACGCTTGGCAGAAATCACATCCATCATATTGCGGCTATCTTTATGCACCACGATGGCAGAGTCTTTGGTCAGTAAAATGACTTTTTGCCAAAACTGAACAGCCGGTTGTTTCCTGAAAAAATCCAATTGAGCGGAGGGCACTATCACGCAGTGAAAGGAATCTCTGGGCAAGGTTGCCGTGGGTTTGGTGGTTGACTGACAGGCGGCAACAGAGCTCAAACCCACAAAAAATATCAGCCCAAGTCCATTCATCCAAGAAACATTTAATCCTTTTACTTTCATCGCAATATCTTTCTCCTTTTAATTAGATCACGCCCTTATTTGCAATGTGCATCCAACCATTTTTTGGCAGCTTTCTCTCCCAATTGATAACTTCTATCCCAATCTACACAGGCCAACCCCACTTTGCCTTGATTGTACCTGGCGATACCTCTTCCCAAATAGGCATAGGCTGGGGAACCATTTTTCATTTTGATGGATTTGCTCAACCACTCATCGGCTTCTTGCCATTTTTCCTGCTGTAACAAACAATGTCCGTAGTCTGCGAGCAAATCTGGGTCATTGGGTGAGGTTTTCAGCAGTTCTGAATACACTGTGGCTGCCTCATCGATGCGATTCAAATAAAACAAGGCATCGCCCCGATAACGCAAGAAACCTGCATTTTTCGGCTCATCAATCAACATCTCATCAACCAAATTCAAACAAGTGGCATATTGTTCTGCTTGAAATGCAGCATACACATAGTGAGACTTGACCGCTATACTATTTGGGTATTTCGCATAAGTTGATCCCAAAATTTTGGCGTAAACAGGCACTTGCTTGATCTTTTCAAAATGTTTCAGTTGTTTGGTCCCGAAGCGATAAACCGTGAAGAAATCATCCCCTAACTGCTGATACAACCAATCAAAATCGGATTGGAAGGTTTCATATTCAGACAACAACATAGACAGCTCCATGCGCTCAATGTGGGCGAAAGTATCCTTGGGAACTTCTCCCAAGTATCGGTTGATATCGCTATACGCAAACTGATAATTCTCTGTTTCCTTGTAGGCAATGTAGCGATACAAATACGTTTGGGTACGGTTTGGATTTAGCAAAATGGCCTTGTTAAAATCTACCACCGCCGAGCCAAAATCTTTCATGTGCACACGAACCACGCCGCGTGTGACCCAAGCAATGTCTTCTTGCGGAAACATGTCTACCGCTTGATCCAAACTCACAATCGCCGTTGTATAATCCCCTTTTTCATCGGAGCGAAGTCCGAACGACATCAGTTGATCAAAGGTATACTGAGCCGTTGCCACTCGGAAAAAGAATGAAAATAGAATGATGAGGGGAATACGTTTTTGCATTGCGGGTGATAAAACAAAAATCCGACCAAAATTGTCATTCATGCATCGGGGATATCTACAAACGTTGGATTGTCTAATTGTGAGGACTCAATTCCATTACTTTTGCAAAAACATGACTGAACAAATCGTACATCGCAGAAAGGAACACTTATTCTTGGTTTTGGGTATGTTGTTTCTCACCAACGCCATCGTGGCTGAGTTTATAGGCGCTAAAATATTTTCTTTGGAAAAAAGTTTGGGGATGGCTCCTGCAAACATTTCATTGCTGGGGGGGACTTTCAACTTCGACATGACCTCCGGGGTAATTTTGTGGCCCATCGTTTTTATACTGACCGATTTGATCAATGAATATTACGGCAAAAAGGGCGTTCAGAAGCTTTCATGGATTGCAGCGGGGTTGCTGGTTTACGCTTTCGTTGCTGTGCGATTGGCCATGAATTTGAAAGGTGCGGATTTTTGGCTGAGCAGTGGACAAAACCAAGGCTTAGGTGATATGTCGTCGGCGTTCAATGCTGTTTTTGGCCAAGGGCTGATGATTATTATAGGTTCCTTGGTGGCCTTTTTGGTAGGTCAGATCGTGGATGCCATCATTTTCACCAAATTAAAAGAGAAGACGGGGGAAAAATTCATTTGGTTGAGGGCTACTGGAAGCACGGTGGTAAGCCAATTTATTGATAGTTACATCGTGTTGGTGATTGCTTTTTACCTCGGCGGCAAATACGATTTGATTTGGGTGTTGCAGGTTGGAACAATCAACTACATGTACAAATTGGGCATGGCTATTTGTTTATTGCCCTTGCTATACGGGGTGCATGCGGTCATAGACCGGTATTTGGGTATCAGGTAAAAGCCAGCATGAGTCCTGACAGAATCATCACGATTCCCGTGATAAGTCCGGCATTGTGTTCTAGGCGATGTGAATTCCAGCGTTCTAGGCCTTGAAAACCGATCCACACGCCACCCATCATACTCAACCAAGTGGTAAGGGAATAGACCAAGACGAGCGTGATGATCACGCTCCACCCGAGCGGAGCGAGGGTGAAAAAATACGATTCTATCTCCATGCAGGGCGATAAAAACAACGAGAATAATACCACACCAAAAGCCCACTTACCTTCTTGATTGGTGGCATTTTGGGGGAAATGAAAATGGTGGTGGCGGTGATGTCGATACAAAAACCAGAGGCCCAAAAGCACCATCAACAGTGATCCCAAAGTTTCAAAATGAGCATCGGCGAACCAACGTGAGGCAGCATTTGAGGCGTGAAGACCCATCATTGTAAGTTGAGCTACTGCGAGGCCAATAATCACGGTGCCTCCAGCATGAGCAATGGCTGCTAATCCCGTGTATCTCAAGGTTTGCGATTTTGTCCAACCCATCTTTTTGGCGAGTGCCAAAAATGGCAGCCAGTGGCCAGGAATAAATCCGTGCAATACGCTAATCATGAACGCCGCGATGAGTTGTTCTGTCATTTCAACAAAGATAGCGATGAAAAAAGAAAAGCCCCGCCGAAGCGAGGCTTTTACATCGTTTGATTAAATTTAGAGTGATTTGGCTTCTTCCATCCATTTACCCCACTGATCAGCAGATATTTTTGAATCTTCTGCAGTCATTGCGGCAATTTTGTCTTCGGTCAAACCTTTCAAGTCATCGATGCTATTCACACCCAAAGCAATCATGCGCTTTTCCATTGCTGGACCTACACCTGAAAGTGATTTCAAGGTAGCAGCACTGGCAGTTGAAGTTTCTTCTTTTGCAGTTTCTACTTTAACGGCTTTTACTTTAACAGTTTCTGCTTTTTCAGTTTCTGCTTTTTCAGATTTTGCTTTTTCAGATTTTGCTTTTGACTCGTTTTTTTCAGCTTTTTCGAACTGAGCGCGCAAGGCTGTCAAGGCATCCAACTCACCGAATGTTGATTTTTCAGAAGTTTGGTTGATTTTCTTAACAACTTTGGTTGCGTTCTTGCGGGCTTTGTCTTTGGCGTTGTTTTCAGCGTCTTTACTAGCCCTTTCAGCACTTTTCCAGATGTTGGTGTGAGAAACGATGATACGCTTGGCATCTTTTGAAAACTCGATTACTTCGAATTCCAACGTTTCGTCATCAGACATAGTGGTGTTATTAGCCTTCTTGATATGACGTGATGGCGCAAATGCTTCAACACCATATTGCATTTGGATTGTAGCACCTTTGTCGTTCACCGACATTACAGTACCCTCATGGATTGAGCCGATTGAGAAAATATTCTCAAAAGTTTCCCATGGGTTTTCTTCCAATTGCTTGTGGCCCAAGCTCAAGCGGCGGTTTTCTTTGTCCACTTCCAATACAACCACTTCCAATTTTTCACCTTTTTTGGTGAACTCACTTGGGTGCTTGATTTTCTTGTTCCAACTCAAGTCAGAAACGTGTACCAAACCATCAATTCCTTCTTCCAATTCCAAGAACAAACCGTATGAAGTCAAATTCTTAACCACTCCAGAATGTTTGCTGTTAACCGCATACTTATTCTCGATATCAATCCAAGGATCTTGAGTTAATTGTTTAATGCCCAACGACATTTTGTGCTCGGAACGATCCAATGAAAGTACCAAAGCTTCTACGTCGTCACCCACTTTCAGGTATTCTGAAGGGTTGCGCAAATGTGAACTCCAGCTCATTTCACTTACGTGAACCAAACCTTCCACACCTGGCTTGATTTCGATGAAAGCACCGTAATCAGCAACAGAAACAACCTTACCGCTTACTTTGGTACCTTCCAAAATATCGGCTGTTAAGTTATCCCATGGGTGAGAAGTCAATTGCTTCAAGCCCAATGAAATACGCTTCTTGGTATCATCGTAATCCAAGATAACCACTTGAATACGGTCGTCGAGTTTCAACACCTCTTCTGGGTGGTTGATACGACCCCAAGAGATATCTGTGATGTGCAACAAACCGTCGATACCACCCAAATCTACGAACACACCGAATGATGTCATGTTTTTCACAACACCTTCCAATACTTGTCCTTTTTCCAATTTCGACAAAATCACAGATTTCTGTGCTTCGATATCGTCTTCAATCAGGGCTTTGTGAGATACAACTACATTTTTGTAGATTTCATTGATTTTAACAATCTTGAAATCCATATTTTTACCTACGTACTGATCGTAATCGCGTACGGGTTTGGTATCAATTTGTGAACCAGGCAGGAACGTATCAAAACTGAATACATCTACCACCAAACCACCTTTGGTTCTGCTGCGAACATAACCTGTAACAATGGCGTCATTGTTGTGTGCTTCAACAATTTTTTCCCAAGCAGTTTCTTGCAAAGCTTTCTTTCTGCTCAAAATCAATTGACCCATTTTGTCTTCAGCGATGTCTACAAATACTTCAACTTCATCGCCCAGTGCCATATTGGGAACATCACGGAATTCAGTGCGAGGTACAAGACCATCGCTCTTGAATCCAATGTTCACAACCACATCTTTTTCGTTCATACCCACAACGGTACCTTTAACCACTTGTTTTTCAACAACCGGTTGGAAAGTAGAGTTGTAAGCATCCTCAAGACGCTTGCGCTCATCGTTAGAATAAGACTCGAAGCCAGCTTCATCGGCTCCCCAGTCGAAATCGTCATGTGCTGCTGCTACAGCTGCTTTGGTGTTTTTTGCCTTAGAAACTTCTACGGTTTCCTCGATGGCTTGTTCGTTTTTTTCGTTTGTCAAGAAATAGTTCCTCCTTTGATCGAGCGGCAAAATTAGTGAATTATTGTGGAATAATCGAGAAAAAGACAGATTTTGGAATATTTGCAAATAGTTGTATCCGTGCAACTTGGATTTTTTCAATTTTCGCAAACATTCAAAACGAAAATTCTTGTAGGTTTGCCATTAGGTATGGCTAAAACTGTTTCAAACACCGTTCAACCCCAATCAGAAGCTTCGGCGATTGCTGTCACCCAGATTTCACTGGATGATTTTCAACGACTTTTGAATCAACACAAAAATTCAGAAGAAGGGATTTCGCCTCTAGATCCTCTCTATCTCGTTTACTCGGGAAATACAGCACCCAAAGCTTCGGAATTTCAATCATTCAGTCAAGCCGTCAATGCATCACAACGGGCTGCGTACGCCGTGGCAAAACCCAAAGCCAACAATGTCTGGGTGTCTGAGTTGCTGGCGGGACATACCGATGCCGATCTGCAGACCAAATGGATATTGCTCAACAAATCGGCAGTTTTGGCCTTACTTTCTCCTACCAACACCCTCGAAAACCTCTTCACCCTCTCCTATTTGTTGGAAAAATGTGGTGCGAGGCAATATCAAACCATCCTCTCGCAAACAGCAAACAAAGTTCCTTTGAACAGCCTGTTGAAAGCACGTTGGAAGGTTGCCCAAGATTACTACCTAAAATCAAATAAAAACATTCATCGATGGGCCTTCATGATTATCGCCGTTTTTGCAGCAATCTTCATGACGCAAATGAGTAACACAGCCTCCATTTCCGGAGACGAATTCACCCAATACACCTATTCAAAGCTCATCGCGAACTACTACCTCGATCCCATTGGCATGGCCATTCCGGTTGACACCAATGAATTGAAAGGACAGCGAATGCCTACCTTGGCCAAAGCATTTCCCCAGTTGGGTTCTGATATTGCCACCATCAAAGACCCTGATCGCGTCATGCACGTGTACGGATCGAGCTTTGATACGTTTACCACCATTTTGGGTCATTGGATGGGCGTGGAAGATTATATGGGTTTCAGACATTGGTGGAATGCCTTGTTTGGCTTCTTAACCATTTTCTTTACTGCACTAATTGTGAAGCAACTCACCCGCGGAAGTTGGCTCTATGCCTGGGTGGCCATGCTGGTCATGCTGTTTATGCCCCGTTTCTTTGGTGAGGCGATGAACAACCCCAAAGACGTTCCCTTTGCCCTGGGTTATGTGATGAGTTTGTATTACGCCCTCAAACTTTTCCGCAGCGGCAGCCACTATTCATGGAACAACATCTTCGGCCTGGTATTTGGCACAGCCCTTGGCATTAGCGTCAGAATTGGGGGCTTGTTGAGTGTGGCGATCTTTTTCATGTATGCTGGATTGAAATTCATTGAATCCATCGGATTGAAAGATTTCTTGGGCTTTAAATGGAAAGGCTTTACCAACTTGATTATGTGGTTGGCAGGACTGGGACTGGCATCATACATTTTGGGTATTGTGGTATGGCCTTACGGCTGGACAGAACCCTTCACCAACCCCATGGAAGCATTGAAAGAGTTCACCAATTATTCCGTTTCCTTGAGGCAGTTGTTTGAAGGCAAACTGTACGACTCAGACATGCTTCCATTACATTATTTGAGGAAGTATTTGATGATCACATCACCACTTGCCGTGATGTTAGGTGTATCGTTGTTTGTGCTGTTGCTGTATCCCAACCGTAAAAAGTTCAACAATGAGATCTTTTTGATTTTGTTCGCTGCCATTTTCCCGGTTGTTTATATCTACATCCAAAAATCGCAAGTGTATGGAGGAATACGTCAGATCCTATTCACCCTCCCCTGTTTTGTGGGTATCGCTTTTGTGGGATATCAATGGTTGGATCAATGGTTGACCAACACAAACCACAAACTCAAGGGTTGGATTTTGGCAATTACCTTGGCATTAACAGCCCTTCCTGCAAAATTCATTTTTGCCAATCACCCAGTGAGCTACTCCTATTTCAATGAAATACAAGGCGGTACAGCCAAAGCGTATGGTGAATATGAAATGGACTATTACCTCGCCAGTTTGCGTCCAAGTACCGAATGGTTCATCAAAAACGTGGCCGAGAAAAATCCCAATAAGAAATTCGAAGTCCTTTCTTACGGCATGGACCATGTGAAGTACTATTGTAGAAATCAAAAAAATGTTCACGTGGGTTACTCCCGTTTCGACGACCGCAGTGCCAAAAAATGGGATTATTGCATTTTTTACAATGCCTATTTTGATAAGTCTCGATTGAATTCAGGAGAATTCCCACCCAAAGGCACCGTATATCAACAAAATGTAGATGGCGTTCCCGCTGGTGTGGTCATTGAACGTCCCATTAGTTCACCTAATGGCGATTTCGACGATTTTGAAGGCATCAAAGCCATTGAAAAGGATACAGCATTTGCCAAAGGGATTGAACTGTTGAGTCGTTATTTACAGAAAGACCCCAATCGTTCAGAAATCCATTTCTACCTGTCTACGGCCTACGCCAACTTGGGTCAGGTGGAAAAAGCCATTGCCGCAGCAGAAACGGCCAGAAAATACTACCCAGAACATTCGCGCAGTTGTTTTGCCTTGCACCAATACTATCTCAATGAGAAGAAATACGACAAAGCAATTCAAGTAATGACTGAATTCATTGATTCTCGTCCCCGCGACGGCGAAGGATATGTAATGAAAGCACAAGCAGAACTAATGAAAGGTGATGCGATGTCTGGCATAGCTACGCTTCAAGGAGCCGTGGCTGTCAACCCCATGGATTACCGTGTTTATGGACTAGGCGCTCAGGCCTTTCAAATGCAAAAGGATGTGACCAATTACAATCTCTGGGTGCAAGCGGCGCAAATTGGCACAGCCAAAACACAAATAGATTTCCAAATGGGTGTTGAGGCCATCATGATGATTTACGAATCCATCACTGGAACACCGCTGGATACAAACAAGTACGGATTGAGTAATTAATTGTTCCGTTTATACTTCCAACGCCTATGGCTCCAAAGCCAAATATGGGGTTGGTTTTGGATTTCCTTTTCTGTGTGCTGCGCGATGAGTCGGGTAATTTCACCATCGGACATCGCTGCAGGATCTGAACACAACAATTCGGTTTTTGCTTGGTAGAATCCGCGGCTTACTTTGCTGCTCGACAAATAATAAATGGGCATGCCAAATTTCTTGGCGATCTTTTCAGGTCCCATCATGAATGGAGTGTCTTGATTGAGAAAATTCGTCCAATAGGCTCCTTTGCCGGAACTGGGGTTCTGATCGCCAATAAACGCATTTACCGTTACCACAGACTTGTTGGTATCCAACACGCGTAAAGTTTGCTCCATGGGAATGGGATTGGCCCCGAACTTACTTCTGATATTGAACATCCAACGGTCAAATCCGCGGTTCGACAAAGTCTTATAAATACACTGAACGCGTTGCTGACAAATGATTTGCGACATCAAACATATCCATTCCCAGTTGCCACAATGACTCATCACGATGATGGCACTTTGGTTTTGGTTATGCAATTGATCGTAATGATGTTGATCGAGATTCGCCATGCGCTTTTTCATCTCGCTGGAACTGATTGACATTCCTTTGATTGTCTCTACAAACAAATCTCCCAAGTGCTTATAAAAATCTCGTTCTATGGCGTGCAATTCATCGTTGGATTTCTCTGGAAATGAATTCTTTAAATTTTCTCTAACCACTTTTACCCGGTATCCTATCAACCGGTAAAGGATGAACGACAACCCATCCGAGATGACGTACAACACTGAAAACGGCAGGATGCTCAGCAGCTTTAAAAATGGCCAACCCAAGATCCCAAACGACCAGTGTCCTTTCGGCACTGGCGTGCGCTTCATCGTCAACAATTGCATCAGATATAATTGAATGTTTGCCCGGCTTGGATCTGTTTAACCGTTTGATACATCAATTGAATACAGCTATTCACATCATCCAAATGAACGGTTTCAACGGTGGTATGCATGTATTTTAAAGGCAGAGAAATCAGCGCTGAGGCCACACCCATCCCGGAATACGCAAACGAATCGGTATCCGTACCTGTGCTGCGACTAACCGCATTTCGCTGAATGGCAATTTCTTGGCTCTTGGCAACGCCGATGATGGTTTGTAATAGGTTATTTTGAACCGCCGGACCGTAGGTCACCACTGCACCTTTCCCGCATTTGCAATCGCCTTGTTGTTTTTTATTGTACAGTGGGGAGCACGTATCGTGGGTAACATCGGTAATGATGGCCACATCGGGCTGAAGTCGGCGTGAAATCATTTCTGCACCACGCAAGCCAATTTCCTCCTGGACACTGTTCACCAAATAGACAGTAAATGGTAATGCGTCTTGGTTCTCAGACAGCTGACGAGCAACCTCGGCAATCAAGAATCCTCCCATGCGATTGTCGAGCGCTCTTCCCACAAGATGTTTGTCGTTCAACCAAAAGCAATCCGCTTCAAAAACGGCCACAGCCCCCACGTGCACGCCCAAGGCTTCTACCTCGGCTTTACTACTGCAACCCAAATCGATAAAAATATTTTCTTGTTTGGTTTCTGGATTTTTATCGGCCCGAACATGGATGGCAGGCCAGCCAAAAACACCTTTCACCACATTTCCATTTTCACAATGAATGTTACAACGCATGGAAGGGGCAATTTGAAAATCAGAGCCGCCATTGCGTATAACGTAGATGTACCCATCTTCAGAAATGTAATTAACGAACCAGGAGATTTCATCGGCATGCGCTTCCAACACCACTTTGTATGGCATTCCGGGATTGATCACACCTACTGCAGTTCCATAGGTATCCACAAAGGTTTCTTGCACATAGGGCTTTAAATAGTTGAGCCAAATGGATTGTCCAGAATGTTCAAATCCGGTGGGACTTACATTGTTGAGGTAGGTTTCTAAAAACGCTTTGGATTCAGGTCTCATGATTGCGAAGTTATCGATTCTGTGTGATCTATCGCCAACAATTAATCTACAAAAGGCAGTTGCAAAAATCCTTAAAATCGGATGTGTGGTTTTGCGAAAATCCGTAATATCATCGGCGCATATTCACATAAGTTTGAATACAAAAAAACATGGAGCCCAATAAAATCGTATTTAACCAAAAACAGCAACCAGAATTTTTCCAATTGGTAACCAAGCGTGTGAACGATTATTTTCAAGAAAATGGAAAGAGCCGATACGCCAATGCGGGTATGAAATTAAAATCAGCCATCATTTTGTTGCTATACTTCACACCAATTTGCTATTTGATTTTTGGCGATGTAACGGATTTAACAATGCAATATTCATTGTGGGCGATGGCTGGACTTGGTATGGTGGGCATTGGTCTTACGATCATGCACGATGCCAATCACGGCGCCTATTCTTCGAAGAAATGGGTCAACAACATGATGGGAGGAACGCTTAATTTGGTTGGTGCTTACAACATCAACTGGAAAATCCAGCACAACATTTTTCACCACACATATACCAACATTTTGGGACAAGACGAAGACATTAGAAAAACAATCATTCGATTTACGCCAAAGCACCCTTACAAAGCAATGCACCGATTCCAATGGCTGTATACTTCATTCTTGTACATGATTTTTCCTTTTGTATGGATACTGAACAAGGATTTTGAACAGTATTCTCGGTATAGCAAACAGGGACTTTATGAGAGAATGGGCAGAAGCAACCGTAAAGCATTGATTGAAATTTGGACAATCAAATTGCTGTATTGGCCCACAACCTTGCTGTTGCCAATTTATGCATCACAATTTGGTTATGGGCATACTATTGCTGGCTTTTTCATGCATCACTTCATCAGCGGAATCATTTTAGCCTTGGCTACACAGCCGGCTCATGTTGGTGAAGACATGGCTTATTTTGCAAGTTCAGACAACAATGGCCACATGGAAAACAGTTGGGCCATTCATCAAATCAAAACAACGGCCAATTTTGCCGAAAAAAGTTCATTTATTACTTGGTGCTTTGGGGGGCTCAACTACCAGATAGAGCATCATCTTTTCCCTACCGTCTGCCACGTTCATTACCCTGAAATTTCTAAAATTGTTAGGGCAACATGTGATGAGTTTAATTTGCCCTACAAATCACATCGCACATTCTTTGATGCACTGGTGAGTCATTATGGTCAATTGCGAAGATTGGGATTCAAGACAGCATAACGCATACCAAAGAATCAACTGCATTCACCCTCTGGCACGCGAATTTTCAAGCATAAAAAAGCCTTCTCAAGGATGTGAGAAGGCTTTTTTGTGGGAGTTGAGGGATTCGAACCCCCGACCCTCTGCTTGTAAGGCAGATGCTCTGAACCAGCTGAGCTAAACTCCCTTTGTTGTTCTTCTGAACGGGAATGCAAAGATAGTATTTTCTTTGACTCGCACAACAAAAACAGGAAAAATGTTCAATGTTTTTTCGACTCTATGTCCACCACACCCTTGATTCTATTGGTAATCAACAGCATTAGACATAAAACCCAAGTGCATTTAAAAATCCAAAAAACAGAATCTCCCAAGTAATTGGGTTTGTAATCCAGTTGAAAATGATTTGCCGCAGGAATTTTTATTCCCGTGTTACCGTACGACGACCAAGCTAGGGACCGTCCCCCCGAAGTTAACTGCCAATGTTTCGATGGCGTTTGTCGTACAACGAAAAAACAAACATCCTTGACATATACCATCCCGCGAAAAGCCATCGTTTGTCCATTTTCTAACACCTCACCCACCTTCAAAATGCCCTTAGGGACTATATTCCCCGCACTATCCAAGGCGATTATTGCCTCTTCAACATTCGTTACAGAATTGGCGTCTTCATTTTCTTTCACTTGCAGTTGATAGGGATTATATCCGTCGGTGGCCCATTGCTTGAGATAAACTCCCTGATTTTGATTCATGAAAGGCACTGTAGCATTCAGCAGCGAATCGGAATCCACTGGCTTCGACGATGGAATGTGTTTGCGCCATACACCCAATTGGGGCCCTTTGCGGGAGAAATCATGCAGTTTCCCATTGACCTCATTTGCAGGAATTTTCACGAGCACCGTGTTTTTGATATCTCGTGTTGCGCCAAAAATCACTTCGGTCAATACCAACAATACCATCAGCCAGCTCCATCGCTTTAATACCTCCCAGTGCTGTTTTATTGCAAAAGCAGACGCTATCAACAACATCAACAAGGCCATTCCCCGATAAATGGCTGGAAATCGAAACAATTGTAACAACGGCAATCTCGGAACCACAAACGCGTGCACGGGCGATTCAGGTCCAACTGCCAACAGAAAAAACAATACTGCCAATCCTACCGATAGCAACACGGGGCGACCAATTCTAAGATTCCGACCCATCAATTCCCTGATCAATTCCGCAGTGACAGAGGCTACAAGAAAAACCAACAGCAAGAAACTCCATCGCACATTGATGAGACTTATGTCGGCCAAGCCTTCTGCCATCGTTTGGTCGGCTTCCACAAACCACATCGATGCGATTGCCCTCCAAGGCCAATGGCCAAATTGCAGGTCTTGGATCGATAGCATTTCGGCGCGCGTAATCAGCTGCTGCAAATCCCAGAAACTCAATATAGCCGGTAGCGACAGGCCAACAAAAACGGCTATGCCGACAATCAAACCCGAACACTGTTGTATAAATTGTTTTGCCGTACGGTGGTTTCGATCTGCACAAATCCAAAACACCCACACCCCTGCGGTACTGTACAATGAGAATGCGGTTACACCCAAATATCCCCCAACAAACTGAAAATGGGCCACAATGCCCAAAAGCATAGCGTAAGCGTATCGCGCAGAAACATCCCCCTCAGACCGAAACATCCTCAACATCAATCCCAACAACCAAGGCAACCATGCAAACCCAATCACCCATCCCAAGTGCTGGGCATTACCCAAGAAAAAACCGCTCAATGAATATACAATACCCAAAACCCCTGCGGGAATGCTCGGGGTATGGATACGGCGCAAAAGAAAGGCAAAACCAAGCGATGCTATCAACAAATGGGTTAAATACTCAACCAACAGCGACTGCAAATTATACTCGTGGGTCGCAGCAAACAAATAACTCAATTCATACCAAGTGCTAGGGTCGCCGTGCTGCGGAAATCCGCCAGACATGTATGGATTCCACAGAGGAAGAAACCCCTGTTTCACTTGCTCGGTAACAAAGTACTTCCACGGGAGATAAATTTCGGTAGCATCCCATTGAAGCGCAGCATTTTCCATGAAAGCTGGAAAGAACAACCCCACCAGGATCAACGATTCAACCAAAATCAACATCGACCAAAAATAGAGGCGCTGTTTGGGGTTAGATGGATGATTCATTTTGATAGAATTTGTGCTGCAGTTATTCGATAAACCTCAAATTTACGTGGATTCAAACAAATCCGTATGAATGGTGTTTAATGCATTCACAACTATCTTTGTTTTATGAATATCATTGAGGATCTCAACTGGCGCTATGCCACAAAACGCTATATTGGTAAAGAGGTACCTGCAGCCCAAATTGATACGCTTTTAGAATCTATTCGATTGTCTGCTACATCGCTGGGACTGCAACCATATGAAATTTACGATATAAGATCCTCTGAGCTCAGGGTAAAGATGCGTGAAGCGGCATACAACCAGCCACAGCTCACCGAAGCTTCCCATGTTTTCGTCTTTGCTGTATGGACAGAGGTAACAGAAGCCATGGTAGACAATTATCTGCAATTCGTGGCTGATACCAGAAACCGGGAAATCTCTCAGCTGGATGGATTTAGAAAAAGCATTCTGGGATTCCTAGGGGGCAAATCTGCCGAAGAAATCATCAAATGGTCAAGCAATCAAGCCTATATCGCGCTTGGCAAAGCCATGGTAGCCGCTGCACAAATGCGAATCGACAGCACACCCATGGAAGGATTCAACCGCGAGGTCGTAGATGAACTGTTGGGACTGCGCGATCAAAAATTACATGCCTCGGTGATTCTTACGGTGGGATACAGAGACATTGAAAACGACCCAATCGTCAACGCTCAGAAAGTGAGAAAGCCCATTCACCAAATTCACCGCATCATTTGAGCCTATTGCTATTCAGCGATATCATTTCATAGTATATTTGCAATTCACGATAAAAGATGAAAAATGGCAGTACGCGGAAAATTCGAAAACAAAATCACATCAACGGCTGATGGACTCAAAGCCATGGGCCATCCTGGTAGAATTGCTATTTTAAAGCACCTCATGCAACATGGCGCCTGTAGCTGTCAGGACATTGTAGATCAACTACCCTATAGTCAGAGTACCGTATCGGGTCATTTGCAAAAATTGAAAGACGGAAAACTAATCACCATGCAGTCGGTGAAAACGTCTAGCGTTTATACCATCGACATGGAAGCCATCGAGGCGTTGTATACGGAATTGGGCGAAACCTTTCAGTTGAAAACCGATAAAAAACAACTGTCGTTGTTCTAATCAAACAATTGAGACACAAACCCTGTCAGCAATTTGGGTTCAACCCAAGTACTTTTGGGCGGCATCGTTAAATTTTGATCTGCCACTGCCTCCACCTGAGAAAACGAATTCGCTGGCAACACGAATACACAATCACAATCTCCTTGTTTTACCATCGCATCCATCTGCGACAAGGGGGTATCGCCACGCATAAACGAGATTCTCTCATCGTTGCTGGTGTCGTAAATTCCCATTAATTCCGAAAGTACGCCTGATTCGATTCGAGATACTTCCAATTGGTCAACGGCATTTAATGTGGGACTAGGCACACCCAATTCAAATTGAAACGCACCCTCGCGGGTAATTACCACTGCTTGGTTGGCTTTCAATTGTAATGAATCGAAATCCAATACAGGAGTATAAGCCATTTTATGAGCTTGAAAGTACCCTAATAGATCCTTTTCACCTACCCCTTTGATGATTCTGTGAAAGGATTTGATGAGCAAATCATCTTGGTCCATCACCAACGACATCAAACCCTGAGATTCACATTTGTCAGCACCTTGAAGAAATTGCGTAACTGCCGCCACGCGATGATGTCCATCGGCAATATACAATGAATCCAATTCGCTAAAACCTTCCAACACAATTGATCGCTCCTGTTCAGAAAGCAACCATACCCTGTGTACAAACCCCAATACATCTGTATTTTCCAACAACGGCGGCGTTGTTTTTGGGGCGTGCAACCAATTTTTGATGTTTGTTGGTAGCTTCTGGGTTAATAAAACAGGTTCTGAAATAGATTGCAGAACTTCAATGTGTTTAACCAATCTTACCACTTTGCTATCGATGACATTTTCATGCTTTTTCACAGTGCCATCTGCACAATTGTCAGCACCCACAGCCAAAATTACTCCACGTAACGGCGCGATGTTTGGTTGCTGCTGCTCGTATAAAAATAAGGCGTTAGGGATTACATCCAGAGCGTTGGTACTCAGTAACGCATCCAAATGAGCCCGACTCGCCTCGTATAACTCGGGGGTAGCTTGCTCGATCTCCGGATCCAAAAATTGAGGTTTTACAATCCGAATGTAACTATTCGATTCACTACGGGCCAATTGCTCCAATTCTGGTTGAGGGCGTTTCCCTGAACCATAGGTTGGAATGCGTTGTTGCTGCTCACGCACCGGAACCAACGCCTTGAATGCTTGTACCCTTAATTTCGTCAAAACAATCTCAATTGAAAAACCCAGTAATCTTCTCTGCCAATTCAATACCCACTCTTTCCTGGGCTTCCTTGGTGCTTGCGCCAATGTGGGGCGACAAGCTACAATTATCTTGAGAGAGCATTAATTCATTGGTTGGAGGCTCATTTTCAAACACGTCTACCCCAGCGCATGAAATTTGTCCGCTTACCAACGCATCTGCCAAGGCAACTTCATTGACAACTCCACCGCGAGCGCAATTGATCAAAACGGCACCTGGCTTCATTTGGGCGATTTCTGCCGATCCAATAACTTCCGCACTTCCAGGGGTATGAATAGTGAGGCAATCCGCGTTCGACAAAACGGCCTGAAGAGACTGCCCTTTCAACGTAACTTTGAAATTGTTCGACTGATAGGCTTTGGACAATTGAACCACAACATCGAACTCACGCTGTTTGTAATCGTATACCAACACTTCCATTCCAAGTCCGATGGCCATTTTCGCCACTTCCTGTCCGATGCGACCAAAACCGATGATTCCCAATTTCTTACCCATCAATTCAAAACCGTCAGAGTACACTTTTTTCATGTCTTTGAACCCATCAATACCATTGGTAGGCATTTGTCGATTGGCTTTATGCAAGAAGCGCGACAATGAAAACAAATGAGCAAACACCAATTCTGCTACTGAACGTGAACTGGCATTGGGTGTATTCACCACCGGGATGTTCTTTTCGCCGGCAGCTTTCATGTCGATGTTATCCAAACCCACTCCCGCACGCGCAATCAGCTTCAAATTTGAGGCATTGATCACCGCCGCATTCACTTTGGTTGCACTGCGTACGATTAAAACATCGTAATCGCCGATGGCCGTGGGCAATTCATCCTGCGCAATTTTCTGGGTGATTACCTCATGTCCAGCCGCCTCCAAAATGGCTTTACCGGCCGCATCTATTCCGTCGTTCGCTAAAATTCTCATGAGGCAAAACTTTCCATTACATCAACCAGTGCTTGCACACTTTCGATGGACAACGCATTGTACAACGAGGCTCTGTATCCACCCACTGAGCGATGGCCTTTCAACCCCGACAAATTTGCTTCTTTGCAAGCTTGGTTGAATTTCTCTTCCAAGTGCACATGTTCCTCATTAAACACAAAACAAACATTCATTTGAGAGCGATCTTCCACCGCGGCAGTTCCCTTAAAGTAAGGACTCTTGTCGATGGCATTGTATAACAAATCGGCTTTTGCCGTATTTCTGGCAGCCATTGCTTCTACACCACCCACTTCTTTTACCCACTCGAGGTTGTATTTCGACACCAAAATTGGAAATACTGGGGGCGTATTGTACATACTGTCGTTTTCTGCGTGGATGCTATATTTCATCATGGTTGGGATGTGCCTATCGGCCACGCGGCTGTACATATCCTTGCGAATAATCACCAAGGTTACTCCGGCAGGACCCATGTTCTTTTGGGCACCGGCATAGATCATGGCAAACTTAGACACATCTACAGGCTTTGAAAAAATGTCTGAGCTCATGTCGCAGATCAACGGCACATCCCCGCAATTGGGATACGCCTTCATTTGTGTCCCGAAGATGGTATTGTTGCTCGTGCAATGAAAATAATCGGCATCGGCAGACACTGTGTAGTCTTTCGGTACAAATGAGAAATTCGCAGATTTGCTTGATGCCAAAACCTCTGTTTGTCCATACCCTTGTGCTTCAACGATGGCGCGACTGGCCCAAGTTCCGGTTTGGGTGTAGGCCGCTTTGGTTTTCAAAAAATTCAATGGGATTTGAAAAAACTGTGTACTGGCACCACCTTGCAAAAACAGCACATCGTAATTGTTGGGCACAGACAGTAGATCTCTCACCAACTGCGCGGTATCCGCCATCACTTTTTCAAACTCCTTGCCTCGGTGAGAAACTTCCAAAATACTCAATCCGGTGCCGGCAAAATTGCGAATGTCCTGTATGCTCTTTTCAAAAGCACTCTCTGCCAAAATAGATGGACCTGCAGAGAAATTATGAATCTTTGACATAGTAGCCTTTACAGTTACAATTTTACGCGTATAATTGCGGGTAAACAAGCACTACACCATGTTTCAAGCCAAAGGTTTTACAGTTTTTATCCTCTTTTTAGTGAGTCAAATTTGTTATGGCCAATACGATGGTTTAAATGGTGAAACGAAAAAAGAAAATACCGAAACCTCTGACAACAACAGAAAAACACCGTCAACCGATAGTCTGATAGATGATTACGAGGAAAAACCCAGTTTCAGCGGTCAACTATCGAGCTACAAGGCGATAGAGTTTATGACCAATGGAAGTCAATACTCACTGTTTCTTTGTTTTGATCCTCAAGCGGGCGTGAGTTTGAACGACCGACTTTTTCTCGGTGGTGGGGTAAACTTAGGCATTTACAACACCACGGGCATGGGTGGCGCCTTCGGATTTTCCCGGATTTCCTTCAATAAGATATTCTTTCAAGCCGAGTATCGCGCAATCAACACATTCGTGCCAATTGAAAACAAGCGCGATTGGGTAAGCAGTCCCATTTTTTTGGTCGGTTTCGCCTACGATGAATCAATGTCGAGTTGGGCCTCGGTGGGTATCTCCGTCAACGGAGATTTCTCTCGATCCATGCCCTTTGGGGCGCTGGTTTACCGGTTTGGTGTTCGTTTTTAGTCCCGACAGCCAGACCTAGTAAATCACATTCAGCACTACCCAAGGCAAGGCACCCAGCAACAGGATCAATCCACCCAACAGCATCAACCAACCACAATCCACCACAGGATTGTCGTTCGAGGGTTGATTCATGAAGGCGTGTTTGAAGAATTTGAAATAGTATCCTACACTAATGGCCGATCCCAACAAACCAACACCCACCAACCATGGCATGTGTTGCCAAGCAAATGAGAACAGGTAAAATTTGGCGTTGAAACCCGCACTTACGGGAATCCCGGCCATCGACAAAACACCCACCGCCAAAGCAATTGCGGCCACGGGCGATTTCTTGGAAAGTCCATCAAAGGCAGCAAAACCTCTCTCCCCTTGTAACGACACTTGATTTGCGATAGAAAAAACCAACAAACTGGCCATGGCATAGGCCAATCCGTAGAACCACAAAATCCAGGTATTAGTACCGTCGGCCATCAACAAGAACATCACCAAATAACCGGCATGAGCAATGCTACTGAATGCCAAAGTACGCTTCACTGATGTTTGATTCAATGCCGCCAAGTTTCCCCACAAAATGGTGATGACGCCCAATACTGACATCCAACCTTTCCAAGCATCAGCAATACCGCCAAATGTGCTCAGGAAACGGTAGAAAGCCACGAAAGCCGCAATTTTCACCACGGTGGCCATGTACAACGTTGTGCGGTTTGGACTGCCCTCATACACGTCGGGTGCCCAAAAATGGAACGGCGCCGCCGCCACCTTGAACAACAAACCCACGCTCATCAACACGATCCCCGCATTGATTAACACTGGCAAAGGCATTCCTTGCATGGCATGCATGAAACTGGGTTTAATGCCCATCATTTCAAGTTCCAAAGAACCCGTACCACCATAGATGAACGCTGTACCCAACAGGAAAATCCCGGTTGAAAAAGCACCCATCAAAAAGTACTTCAACGAAGCTTCATTGGAAGCCAAATTTGATTTGTTGGCACCCGCCAAAACAAACAATGGAATCGACAACACTTCAATGCCCAAGAACAACATCACCAAATGCTGGTAAGAAACCATCATGTAAGCGCCACACAAGCTGAACATCATCAAACCCAGCTGGTCGTTTCCAATGACTTCGTTCTTTCTGAACATCAATAGGATAAAGCCAACAATAAACGCCAACAAAGCAGCAAACAAATGTTGCTCTTTGCCAAACTGCATCATATTGGCAGGCACCCAAGACTCCAAACCGTGAAACGAAACCAAGTTGGCAGAACAGGCCCAAGACAATCCCGCCGAGACGAACAAGGCCAACGCCGCAAACATTGAATAACTCGATTCACGTTTGTTTAATCCCAAAAACAACAGCACCGCCGCGCTGAAAAAGGTTACAAAAAGTGCAATCATGACATTACCCCCCTTGCTTCAGAAACCCATTGACCGATTTGAACAATACTATTGTGCACGATATCTATCATCATTTGTGGCATGAAACCCAACCCCAAAATCAAGGCTGCAATGATTCCAAACGCCAATATTTCATTCCATTTCAACGAGGCCACCTCTGCATTACCCTCACCAAACATGCTAAACTGAACCATTCTGAAAATGTAAACAACGCAGAAGATGATGGTCAACCCCGACAACAAAGCCATGCTCGGCTTGTACGCGTACATCGACTTCAACAACAACAATTCACCAGGAAAACCATTGGTAAAGGGCACTGCCACTGTTCCCAAGGCAATCAACATGAAGAAAATCATGAACAATCGGTTCGATTTTGCCAACCCCCCCAACTCACCCAAGATGCGTGTTCCTGCACTGCGCTCAATCAACTCAATCACCAAAAACAATCCCACCACATTGATACCGTGTACAAAGAGTTGAATCACGCTGCCTTCCAAACCCTCTAGGGTCAATGTCATGATCCCAGCGGCAATCAAACCCACGTGAGAAAGAGAAGAAAACGCCACCAATCGCTTCATGTCTTTCTGTCTCATCGCAATCAAAGCACCATAAATCACTCCAGCAACTGCCAATCCCACAACCCAAGGTTGGAAGAACTCCAAGCTCTCAGGAGCCAAGGGCAAATACCAACGCAACAAGCCATACAAGCCCATCTTCAACATAATGCCACTCAACAACATCGTTCCGGCGGCGGGTGCATTTGTGTACGTATCGGCCTGCCAAGAATGGAATGGCAACACCGGGATTTTTACCAAAAAAGCCAGCAAAATGCCACCGCCCACCAACAATGATTCTGTGTGTGATAACTCCACCGCCCGCAGCGCCTCAAACGAAAATGAGAAATTGGCCGTGTGCAAAAACAAGTAAATCAAACTCGCCAACATCGCCAAAGAACCCACAAACGTGTAAACAAAGAACCGCAAAGTAATTTTGAAGGCATTCTCACCACTCATCGTCAATGTGATGAAATAAATCGGAATCAACGCCAACTCCCAGAAGATGTAAAACATCAATCCGTCTTGCGCCATGAAAACCCCATTCAACGCCCCTTGCATAAACAAAGTAAGCGCGGTGATTTTGGTTTGATTTTCATCGTTGCGAATCCCACCAAGCACAATCACAGGCACCAAAATATTGGTTAACAATAGCAATACGCCCGTAAGTCCATCAAATCCCGTTGTAAAACGGATACTGTCCGAAATCCAAGGCTGATCAAACAAGGTCTTCCAACCCCCATCAACCCCTACACGTTGAAAAAACTGTGCAACAAATATCAAAGGCAACAAAGACAATATGGCCGACAACCCAATTGAATTGCGCTTACCCAAGGCCATCACCGCGATGGAAGCCAATATTGGAATAATGATTACTTCCATGATTAAAACAAATTAAAAGCCAACAACAAGGCGACACCAATCACCATATAAACCAAATAATATTCAATGTTTCCGTTTTGAATTATTGAGAGCAATCGGCTGATTCCGTTCGATCCCGATCCAACACCGTCTACCAAGCCCTTCACGGCTTTGTCATCGACATAGTTTCCAACCACCTCTCCGGCAGCTTCTAATGACGATACAAAAGCAGTATCATAAGCTTCGTCCACGTAAAACTTGTTTGCCAACACCTTGCCCATACCCGTTTGGGCGCTGTCGGCCTCTGGCACCGCCCCTTGAACCACATATTTGTTTCTGGTGTACAAGAAAGCAATGACGAACACCGAAACAGCCATGCCCAACAACAACCATTCAGTGGTATGCTCAATTTCAGGTGCATGCTCAGGGTAGATCAAGATGGGCGAAAACTTTCCGCCACCGTCGTAATTCAAGGTATGGTGCAATATGCCCGAAATACCCTCTCCCAAATAATGAGGCAAGTTTACCACCCCACCAATCACCGAAAGCACCGCCAATACCAACAAAGGCAATGTCATCAACCACGGACTTTCGTGCACTTTGTCAAATGAATGATGCGTATTTCTGTAAGTACCGTGGAAGGTAACAAAGAACATTCTGAACATATAAAATCCAGTGATACCCGCACTTATCAATGCCAAACCAAAGACCAATTTGTTGTGGGCAAAGGCCGATACCAGAATTTCGTCTTTGGAGAAGAAGCCCGACAAAAATGGAAAACCTGTGATAGCCAGCGTACCAATCAAAAACGTGAGGTAAGTAATGGGCATTTTCTTGCGCAATCCGCCCATGTGTCGGATATCTTGCTCATGGTGCATTCCATGAATTACACTACCAGAACCCAAGAACAACAGGGCCTTGAAGAAGGCATGCGTGATCACGTGGAACAAAGCGGCCGTGTAAGCACCGCATCCCAACGCGATAAACATCAAACCCAACTGACTCACTGTACTGTATGCCAACACTTTTTTGATGTCGTTCTGCTTTAAACCAATCAAAGCCGCCATCAACGAAGTGGCCAGGCCAATCCACATCACGACTTCACGCGCCAAGGGCGACAAAGCATAAATGGCTTCGGAGCGAATCACCAAGTAAATACCCGCCGTTACCATGGTTGCTGCGTGAATGAGCGCAGAAACAGGTGTTGGACCTGCCATCGCATCGGGCAACCAAGTATACAAAGGAATTTGGGCACTCTTACCCATCGCACCAATAAACAATAACAGTGCAATGGCGGTATTCACAGCATTCGACTCAACAGATCCAGCAAAAACACTGCGGAACACCTCTTGGTATTCGAAAGAACCGTACGTATCGTAAATCAAAAACAGACCCAACAACAAGCCCAAGTCACCAATGCGGTTCATCACAAACGCTTTACGCGCTGCCTTGCCGTAATCCGCATTCTTGTACCAGAACCCTATCAACAAGTATGAGCACAGTCCAACGCCTTCCCATCCAAAGAACAACATCAGGTAATTCGAACCCAATACCAATACCAACATGTTGAAAATAAACAAGTTGAGATACGCAAAGAATTTATAAAACCCCTCATCATCGTGCATGTAAGCAATGGAATATAGGTGAATCAAGGTACCAATTCCGGTAATGATCAAGGTCATCACCGCCGACAATCGATCAAACTGAAATGCGAAATCAACATGAAAATTGCCAACATGTAAAAACGTAAACAATTTGGTGTAAATGCGCTCTGGAATGGTGGTATCGCCTGTCAAGTCCATAAAACTCATCAAAGCAATCACAAACGAACCCAACACAGCCGCCGTTCCCAACCAACCCGAAATGGCTTTGGGAAGGAATTTGCCAAATATCCCGTTGACTAAAAAGCCCAACAGCGGGAGAAATATCATCAATGTCAACATACCTTACCCTTTCAATTGGTCCAAGAAACTAACATCGGTTTTGCGCGTGTTACGGTAAACCAGAACCAAAATCGCCAGTCCCACAGCGGCTTCCGCTGCGGCAACTACCATGATGAAAAACACGAAAATCTGTCCGTCCGCATCACCCATATAACTCGAAAAGGCGGTAAACAACAAATTCACGGCATTCAACATCAATTCAATACACATCAACAAAATGATGGCATTGCGTCTAAATAGCACACCAAAAAGCCCAATGCTAAACAACACGGTGCTCAGATAAATATAGTGGCTAATTTCCAATTGGTTGAAAACACTCAAAATGCTCATCCGTTGGATTCTTCTTTGGATATCAAAGCGTCGACCGCCTTCTCTCTTTTGCCCAACAAAACAGCACCCACCATGGCTGCCAAAAACAAAATCCCGGTGAGTTCGAAAGGAACCACAAAACGGGTAAACAATACCTTGCCCAAGGCTTTTACCAGGCCGATACCTTCTACGGGATTTTTCGCCACCGCTTCACCACTCACTTGGAATGCCGCGGTAATAATCAATAACAAAGAACCCGCAGAAATTGCCGCAGCAATGCCCCACCAGTTCGATTTCACCGGCTCAGATTCTTTGCTCAAATTCAACAGCATCAACACAAACAGGAACAATACCATGATCGCACCGGCGTAAACAATCAAGTTTACAACCGCCAAAAACTGGGCATTCAACAACACATAATGCGCGGAAATGGTGAAGAAAGTAAAGATCAATGCCAACACACTGTGTACCGGATTTTTGCTGGTCACAACGTACAACGCCGACAATATGGTTAAAAAGGAAAGTACCAAAAATGGTATGGGTAAATTCTGAAGCATCTTATGATTGTTTAGACCAAACTTGTCGTTTCGAAATATCTACACGGGCATCCACCGGCTCAACCAACTTGTCTTTGCCGTAGATGAAATCTTCTCTGCCAAACTCGGCGTCTACTATGCGATCGGTCAGGAATACGGCCTGCTTGGGACAAGCTTCCTCACACAATCCGCAGAAAATACAGCGAAGCATATTGATTTCGTAGGTGGCGGCATACTTCTCCTCGCGGTACAAATGCTCTTCGCCTTTTTCGCGTTCCGCAGCAACCATCGTGATGGCTTCGGCCGGACAGGCAACGGCGCACAATCCACAAGCCGTGCAGCGCTCTTTGCCCTGTTCGTCGCGCTTCAACACATGCTGCCCGCGATACACCTCGGCCCTGGGACGTACTTGCTCAGGATATTGCGAAGTTGCGGGCTTTTTGAAGAAGTGCTTCAACGTAATCCACATCCCTCCCAAAATGGCTGGCAAATAAATCTGCTCAGCGAAGGTCATTTTTTTGTCCACGACCTGGCGTGAACGGTTGGTCAACTTTTCCATTTCGCAGTATTACCCTTGAAGATGTTTTCCTTTTACTTTGTATTTTTTGCGCAACAATCCGGGCTTTTTCATCTGGCGGATGCTGTTCATGTTGATATCCGATACAATGGTCTCACCATCTGAAAGTTTCACCGTTAAGGTAGGATCCTCAATTTTACTGTACAATACTTCCCACTTTCCATTGCCAATCTTTTTGCAAGGAATGATCGCCATGGTGCTTTGTGAAATGACATACATCTCATCGGCTTTTTTGGTTTTATCCAAGATGATGGCTTTTTTCGATTTTCCGGCAGGACCGCAAATAAAGTAAGAACCATTGCAAGTGAGCGGGAACGAACATTTAATCTGCTCTTTTCCTTTGGCTACACCCAATTTTTTGGTTTTGTCTGGCTTGATGTTGGTTTCTCCATCACGGGTATACACCTGCAATTTGGCCTTTTTGTAGATGGCGGCATCCATGGCGATGGTCATTGTTACAGGCACTGCAGCACAAGTATCACCAGGCATGCGCACTTCGTAAGCACCAGCCCAATTCAAACCTTCGCTCTTGGCGGTCGTCAAAGGCGTTCCGCTGCTAATCAATTCTTCGATGGATGTATTCTTCTTAATTTTGATGCAGTTGGTTGCGCCGCGAGGACACATTTTCTTGAAATCACACACCTTCATGGTCATGCCAACACCGTTTACGTAAATGGTGGTATCAGCCGTGCATGTATCTTTGTATACGGGCTTTGGTTTGGGCTTCTCCACGGGTTTTGGCTTTTCCAAAATGGTGATTTCCACCCGGCGATTTTTGGCTTTCTTCTCTTCAGAAGTCTCCTCCTTTTCGCGGGGCTTGGCACGACCAAAATACTGACGGTTCATCCAATCCGCTTCAATGTCATTGTCCACCAGATACTGATAAACCCCATCAACACGCGCTTGTGACAGTTTCAAGTTCAATTCATCGTTACCCGAAGAATCGGTGTGACCGGTCAAGATCAAACGGTACTCATCTTTGGAATCCAAGGTATCGAGTAATCGCTTCAACTTCACCAATTCGGCAGGCTTAATCACCGATTTGTTGGTTTCAAAATAAATCTGAACGGCTGGAGAGATTTCTTTTTGTTCGTTAACGGCTGGTTTTTTGGGCTTTGGCGCTGCGGTTTGGGCAAACGACTGAACCGCAATCATACCCAAAAGGAGCATCGATACTAGTCTAAACTGTTTCATTTCGAATTTTGATGCGAAAATAAGCGATTTCAATCATGTTCATACACACAGAATCCACAAAACCGAATCACTTTTGAAATAAGACCTATATTTGAAAAACATGAAGTGCTTTTTACCTTCCATTGCATTCTTACTATGGGGCGTTACAACGGTAACCCTCCAAAGTCAAATTGCCAAAACACAAGTGGTACAAGTTTCAGCCACCGCCAATGGCAATGGCAGTATCACGCTGAAATGGCCCAACGACAATTACACGGGCAAATACATGATTTATCACCGCGATTTCGTGCATGCCAACAACAGTTGGAAAGGTCCCGATGCCACACTCGCTGGAACAATCACCAGTTGGAGCGATACCCTCTCAAAAGGATTGAGTCGGGAATACCGCGTCACCAAGGTGAATGGCGCCACCACCGAAGCCCTCGGATACATTTACGTGGGCAACCAATTCAAACCCAATCCCACCCGGGGAGGCATCGTTCTGTTGGTCGATAGCAGTTACATCAAAGCCCTAAAATCAGAAATCGCCATCCTTGGCAATGACTTATCCAACGATGGCTGGTTTCCATCCTATGTGGTGGTTGGCAGAACCGAAAAAGTAGATGCCGTGAAAGCCAAATTGGAAGCACACATCAAGCGACTGCCCAAAGCACCCAAAGCCCTCTATATCCTTGGACATGTGCCCGTTCCCTACTCCGGAAATTTCTCTAACAATGGCGATAGACCACCGCCAGACGGACACGTGGAAGGGGTTGGCAACCACACCGGAGCCTGGCCTGCCGACGTATACTACGGCACCGTGGACTGCTTCTGGGGCGATGAAATTGTCAATTGTACCACCGGCGCTGAAGCGCGACATAAAAATGTACCCGGCGATGGCAAATTCGATCAATCCGCGCCCGAATGTCCCATCGTTTATGAAATCGGGCGGGCCGATTTTTACAACATGGACGCTTTCTCCAAGAACGACACCCAATTAACCCGCGAATACCTCAACCGCGTGCATGACTATAAAATGGGCAAAACCCAATTTCGCAGACGGGGGTTGATCGACAACAATTTCACGGGCCTCAATTTGGCTTCTACCGGCTATCACAATTTGCCCTGTTTTGTTGGATTGGATAGTTTTTCCGACGCAGTAGACTATTTCACCGAACAAAATGCAGGCTCTTATTTATGGAGTTACGGTTGCGGCGCCGGCAGTTATGGCAGCTGCAGTGGCATTGGTACCACCTATGATTTTGCCAGCAGCAAAGGAAAATTCTCCAACGCTTTTACCCTGTTGGCGGGCAGTTATTTTGGGGATTGGGACAGTAAAAACAACATCCTGCGCGGTGCACTTGCCGGCGGGTCATTGGCCAGCTGTTGGGGCGGTATCCCAAAGTGGTATTTACACCACATGGGGCTGGGTCAAAACATTGGCTACGGCGCGAAAATCACCCAAAACAACGTAAACGACTATTTCAACGGCGCATTTAACTTCTCGTGGAATGGCGTTTTCATTGCCCTCATGGGCGATCCCACTTTAAATATGCTTTATGTAAAACCTCCGTCAATGCTCTCTGCCACCGAAATTAACGGCGGCACCCAGCTCAAATGGAATAAGTCTGCCGACAAAGTTGACGGCTACGTGGTGTATCGCATCGATCAAAACACACAAGAATACAAAGAAATCGCTACCTACTGCGGATTGGGAAATTCCGTAACCACAGACACGGTCTATTTCGATTATTGCAAACCCACCGTGATAAACCCAAACAATGGTAACTATAACTATGCGGTTCGGGCCTTTCGATGGGAAACCACGGGCTCTGGCAGCTACCAAAATTTGAGTTTGGCAACCACGGCAAATACGAAATACACGTTGGATCGTTGGGATGCGCAAAGCCCGGGCATCACCCTGTACCCCAACCCCAGCAGGGGATTTACCACTTTGGGAAATTTGCCCGCCCAGGTTGGCGTGACGGTGAGTGTTTACAATGCGGTTGGACAATTAATCCAGCGCAATGCGGCGGAAACAGATGCATCCGGCAACTATCGACTCATACTAAAACCCGGCATTTCTGGTCTCTTCGAAGTGGTTGTTAACACAGAAACTGCTGCCTATTCTTCCAAATTGTTGGTAGCCCAAGACGCTCAGTAAAGGGTCTTTCACCGACTTAGAAGTCCCACTCAAGGGAACTCCTTTTGATTTTTGGGGCAAACTTGTGTATTTTCGCGGCTCTGTAAAAAGAAGACAATATTTATATGACAAACAATATCCTTTACCTGGTCCCTTTGTTGGGCGTTGTTGGCCTCCTTGTGATGGCTATCAAGAGTGCATGGGTTAGCAAGCAAGATGCGGGCGATGAGAACATGCAGCGATTAGCAGGCTACATTGCCAAAGGTGCTATGGCCTTTTTGAAGGCAGAATGGAAAGTTTTGAGCTACTTCGTGGTGATTGCGGGTATCTTGTTGGCTTGGTCTGGAACATTTTCTGGATCTGCTGAGCACCCCATCCACTCGAGTTGGGTGATTTCAATTTCCTTTGTGATTGGTGCCGTTTTGTCGGCATTCGCGGGTTACATTGGTATGAACATCGCCACCAAAGCCAATGTACGTACCACACAAGCCGCCCGTACAAGCTTGTCAAAAGCCTTGAAAGTATCTTTCAACGGTGGAACCGTTATGGGATTGGGTGTTGCCGGTTTGGCCGTGATTGGTTTGGGTTCATTGTTCATCGTGTTCTTGCAAATGTTCAATGTAACCAACGTAAACAGCGACGAGATGAAAACAGCCATCGAAGTATTGGCAGGTTTCTCTTTGGGTGCTGAAAGCATCGCATTGTTTGCCCGTGTGGGTGGTGGTATTTACACCAAAGCCGCAGATGTTGGGGCTGATTTGGTAGGAAAAGTAGAAGCGGGTATCCCTGAGGATGACGTGCGCAACCCTGCTACCATCGCAGACAACGTAGGTGATAACGTGGGTGACGTTGCAGGTATGGGTGCCGATTTGTTCGGTTCTTATGTAGCAACCATTTTGGCTACCATGGTATTGGGACAAGAAATCAACGCGCAAGATGCCTACAACGGTCTCTCTCCCATTTTGTTGCCTATGGTGATTGCTGGTTTGGGATTGGTATTCTCTATTGTTGGAACTTGGTTCGTAAAAGTGAAAAACGAAACCGATAGCGTTCAAAACGCCTTGAATTTGGGTAACTGGTCATCCATCGCTTTAACAGGTATCGCCTCTTATTTCGTGGTAAACGCTTTGTTGCCAGAGAAAATGTCTTGGTTTGATGCCGCTCGTGGCGAAGATTTCACCCGCAACGGTGTTTTTGCTGCGATTGTGGTTGGTTTGGCTGTGGGTACTTTGATGAGTATCATCACTGAATATTATACCGCCATGGGCAAACGCCCTGTTATGTCGATCATCCGTCAGTCAGGCACAGGTCACGCCACCAACATCATCGGTGGTTTGAGCGTAGGGATGGAATCTACCGTGTTACCCATCTTGGTTTTGGCCGGTGGTATCATGGGATCATATTATTTTGCTGGATTGTACGGTGTATCTATCGCCGCTGCAGGTATGATGGCCACAACAGCGATGCAGTTGGCCATTGACGCTTTCGGTCCAATCGCCGACAACGCCGGTGGTATTGCTGAAATGAGTCAGTTGCCTGAGGAGGTTCGCGGACGTACCGACAATTTGGATGCAGTTGGAAACACCACAGCAGCCACCGGTAAAGGTTTCGCGATTGCTTCAGCGGCTTTGACCTCTTTGGCATTGTTTGCGGCTTTCGTGGGAATTTCTGGCATCACAGCCATCGACATTTACAAAGCCCCTGTATTGGCAGGATTGTTTGTGGGTGGTATGATTCCATTCATCTTCTCTTCTTTGGCGATTGCGGCTGTAGGTCGTGCAGCCATGGACATGGTAAATGAAGTTCGCCGTCAGTTCCGTGAAATCCCAGGGATCATGGAGTACAAGGCGCAGCCTGAATATGAAAAGTGTGTGGCGATTTCTACCAAAGCCTCTATCCGCGAGATGTTGGCTCCAGGTGCGATTGCCTTGATTTCTCCCGTTGTTGTGGGCTTCTTGTTCGGTCCTGAAGTATTGGGCGGTATGTTGGCCGGTGTAACGGTATCAGGTGTATTGATGGGTATCTTCCAATCAAACGCCGGTGGTGCATGGGACAACGCCAAAAAATCATTTGAAAAAGGGGTTGAAATCAACGGAGAAACCTTCTACAAAAAATCTGAGCCACACAAGGCTTCTGTAACCGGCGATACAGTGGGTGATCCTTTCAAGGACACTTCTGGACCTTCAATGAACATTTTGATCAAGTTGATGTCGATCGTTTCATTGGTTATTGCGCCTTTCATTGCGGGCAAGTCGTTCGGCGAACGTCCTAACAATGGAAATGGTGCGGCTTGTGTTGAAATGCAGCATTGCGAAAAGGAAATGATGGGCAAATGCGATTTGAGCACTTGCGCTACTTTGACCAAGGAACAGTGCGCTGCAATGTGCGATTCTTTGGGCTGCAATTCTACTGAAAAAGCAGCTTGCATGTCGATGTACGATGCAGATGGCAAATTCATCGGCAAAGGACACGAGGGTTGTTCTAACGAGCCTGTTTGCAAAGAGGACAACGACAAAACTTGTAGCAAAGGCGATGCCTGCTGCAAAAATAAAAAGCAAGCGGAAGCCCCTGAAAAGAAGGCTTGTTGCAAGGACAAACACTAATTGCATTTTTGTCTGACCGGGTCAGACTTCACCAATAACAGAAGAGGCCGCCCACAGGGCGGCCTCTTCTGTTTGATATCGAACCGATTTCCGCAACTGCAATTACTGAATCAGTCGGGTTTGGGCGTCGTAACTTTGTTAATGTATCAGATTCAAATTGCTCACCCATTGACAAATAGAAATATAAATAAGCCCATTTAAACAATTTAGTTATGTCATTCGCACAAAAAAAAGGCCAGCAATGATGCTGGCCTGGAGATATTATTTATCCGTTATTTTTTACCGCAAAACCGGCAATCGCAGCGCAGGATATTGAGAGGCCAAACCATTGTATTGACTCACCATTCCATTGAGCTTTTTGTTCATGTCCAACACCCCAACAGAAACTATATCCAATTTCTGCGAGTGGGTCTTGGTGGGCGCATTCAACGCATCGAAACAAGAGTAATACGCCGATCCAAACAATTCATTCAACCCTTCGGTGGTTTCAAACTCCTCAGCAGCCAAAGCCCCGTTGCCATTGACAACCAAACTCACTGCATTGAACTCGGACTGTAACTGGGCCGACAATTGCGCAAAATCGCGCGCGTTCGTGTTGGATACACCAATGGCATTTTTCATGGCCGTAATTCCCGATTGAATTTCTTCCATGCGAATGTTTAAGGTAGCCAACTCTTGCTTCACCTTGAACAACTTTGCCACCTGCAAGCCCTTTTCCTCCTTACTCACCAATGGAATGCTCGATTCAAACAAATGTGACACTGCTATCTCGGTAACTCCAGTCAGCAATTGCTCTGCCCCATTTTGCCAAGCCTCCAACTGAACATAATAGGTCCCCGGCGTTACATAAGGCCCCCAACCTGCTTGATATCCTTTATCGGCCGGTACAGGCAACGACGGATCTGAATAGCGCAAATTCCATTCTGCCCTGGCCAATCCCTTGGCCGCGTTCACCGAAAATTTTGCCACCACATTGTCAGCTGTAACTTCAGCAGAACTGCGAATCACCATGTATACCTTGGCCGGCTCCTCCAAACTTTCCAGCACTATGGAATCTTTCGATGGATAAATCAATGCATTGGGATTTTTGGCCGCATCCGACTCTCTCTTTTTCCTTCGGCTGGCCATGGTAGAGAACTCCGTTGAAATCTGATAATAAATGACCGCTCCAGCAGTTGGATTGGGTGCTGAAAATCTCGAAGCGCCCTTGTGACTGTTACCACTTCCTCCCAATGGCGTGGCAGGCACAAACAGTTTCACCGGACTCACAGGCACAATGAAATTCATTTTCGCCAACCCGGCGTTGCCCATCAACATCGACTTGTAATCGCGGATTTTTTCGTAGTCGTCGCAAACCGCAAACCCACGACCAAACGTCGCCAATACCAAGTCATCGTCGCGCTCCTGAAACACCATGTCTTTGATCGCAATCGGAGGCATTCCGCCCTGCCACGACAAAAATTGCTTGCCGCCATTTACGCTAATGTGCAATCCAAACTCCGTACCCACCAACACAATATCCTGATCTTTGAAATCTTCTATCACCGTTTTAACCGGACCGTTCTCGGGCAGACCCAACACGATTTTTGTCCATGTAGCCCCACCGTTGCTGCTCTTGTAAACGTAGGGTTTGAAGTCACCAAATCGATGATGATCCAACACGGCATACACATTGCCAGAATTCGGCGATGCATAAACCATCGAAATAAAGGGATGACCCACTCCATTGGCCTGTCCTTTCGGCGCATCAGGAAAATTCATTTCGCCATTGGCCGCTACCCCGCACTTCAGCCAAACACTGCTGCTGGCCTCTTTGCGCCAAATCAACCCGTCGTCGGTACCAGCATACAACTCGCCATTTTTGCCCTCGCTCAACGTGGTAATATTGCCATAAATGCTGGTACTTTGGTTTTTCACTACGGCATTCACACCCCACACTTTCCCCATGATGGGCAGCGTATTGCGATCGATTCCGCGCGATAAATCTCCGCTTATGGGTGTCCAAGAATCGCCCCGATCTTCGCTTTTAAACACGCGATTGGCTGCAAAATACAACACCTTGGGATTGCTGCGAGAAATGATCAACGGCGCGTCCCAATTCCATCGCAAAGGCGCCTCGTTGATGCCAATGGTGGGTTTGATATCCACCGCTTCTCCGGTAACTTTATCGTAGCGCACCAAACCGCCATACTGCCATTGACTGTAGACAATGTTCGGGTTGCTGGGGTCAACCTGCGACTTAAAACCATCGCCACCCACCGTTACAAACCAATCGTCGTTGCTCACCCCATTGGCCGAATTGTTCTTTGAAGGTCCGCCCAAGGTATTGTTGTCCTGGGTACCGCCATAGATGTTGTAAAAGGGCAAGGCATTGTCTACCGATGCGCGATAAAATTGGGTAATGGAAATGTTGTCTTTGTAATTCCAGTTTTGAGCGTTGTCGAACGTCTCATACAGTCCACCATCACAACCCACCAACCAGTGCGACGGTTGTGCGGGATCAATCCAAATTATGTGATTGTCTACATGTTTATTGCCTTCGCCCGCGTTTCGAAGGGTTTTGCCGCCGTCATCGGACACTTTCATGTAGGAGTCCATGCAAAACAAGCGGTTGGGGTTGGTAGGATCCACAAAAATCTCTTGGTAATAGTTTCCAGCGGTAAAGAATGGATTTTGCTTGCTCCAACTCTCGCCGTAATCATAACTCACAAAAATGCCGCCTTTACCTTCTTCCGCCTCAACCATGGCATACATCAAACCGGGCTTTGAGCTCAAGGCAACCGCAATTCTTCCCACATCGCCCGATGGCAGTCCTCCACCCAACTTCCGCCAAGATTTGCCGTTATCAGTACTTTTATACAAGGCTGATTCAGGACCACCGCCGAGATAGGTCCATTCGTGCCTGCGGCGCTGGTGAAACGCAGCATACAAGGTTCCAGGCATGTTGGGGTCGATATGGATTTCATGGCAACCGGTGTTGTCCGACACGTGAAAATTGCGAACCCAGGTTTTGCCCCCATCTTCGGTGAGGTACAAGCCGCGCTCTCCGCCTTCTTTCCAAACAGGACCGTAGGCTGCCACCCAAATGCGGTTGGTGTTTTTCGGGTCGATTTTAATCATGCCGATATGTTCTGAGAGTTTCAGCCCCATGTTTTCGAACGATTTCCCTCCGTCCAAACTGCGGTAAAGTCCGTTGCCATAGCCCACGCTGCGTTGGTTGTTGTTTTCGCCGGTGCCGACCCAAACAATGTTGGGATTGGTGGGATCCAAGGCCAAGCAACCGATGCTTTGGGTGCCGTATCCGTCAAAAATGGGTTGATAGGTGGTGCCGCCGTTCACCGTTTTCCAGACACCGCCGTAGGCAGCCGCCAAATAGTATTCGGATTTATTCAAGGGATTCACCGCGATGTCTACGATTCTTCCGCTGGTGGTGGCAGGACCGATCATCCTAAAATTCACCTGATTCAACATCGGTTTAATCAGTGAGTCGGGTAAGGCCGCGATGGTTGTACTTACCGGCATTACCGGCACCGCAGCTTTTGCCGCGGTTGATTTTTGGGCGATGGCGGGCTGAGACGCAACCGATACGACCAAAGCCAGTACAAAGGATATCTTTTTCATGAGGATAATTTTATAAAATATTGGTGGAGTTGATTGGCCACGGCCGACCATGCAAAGGTTTCCCTCACATGCTGTCCGCCCGTTTCACCCAATTGCTTTCTGAGGGTTTCATCGGCCAAAATTCGCAACACATGTTCGGCAAAATCTTGGGGGTTGCTGGCCATCAATATGCCTTTGCCATTTTCCAGGCCCAAACCCGCAAAGCCAACTTCTGAACATACCACCGCTTGGTTCATGGCCAGGGCTTCAAGCACTTTGTTTTGGGTACCCGCGCCAATACGCAAGGGCGATACCACCACATGGGCTTTGGCGTATTCATCGGCCAAATTGGGAATAAACCCGGTAATTTTCACCCGGTCCGAGGCCAAATCCAACACAGATTTAACAGGTCGCTGTCCGGCAATCACAAACTCAACCTCGGGATTTTTGGCCAGAATAAGGGGCAGAATGTCTTCCACGAAATATTGAACGGCGTCGATGTTGGGAGCGTAATCCATGTTACCGGTAAACAGAATGCGGTTGGCGATGATGGCTTCTGCCGGTTGAGGGGCAAACGAATCGATATTTACCCCGTTGGGCAAGATATCTACGTTGTTGATGCCCAAGTTCATGAGATAGGCTCTATCTTCTTGAGAACATACCAAAGACTGTCTAAACATGGGAAGCATACGCTGTTCGTATTTGGCCATCCGCTGAAACTCGATTTTTCTAAACAAGCGATCCCAGGGGGTTTTTGCGGCTTCCATTCTTCTTTTCCAATACATACTAAAGGCATCGGGCAAATCCAAAATGGCCGATGTTGGGGCCGATTGCTCAAAATACTGCGACATGCGGAGGTGTTGAACATGGATCGCATCGTATTCATTTTCCAACAACACTTGTCGAAGCGATTTGGCAAAGGTGGAAGAGCGAAAATAGGCCACTTGAATGGGACGCGACTGAAATAGCCCGATAAAAGCAGACAACGCCGATTTCCACTTGGGGCGATATACAAAATTTACGGTATTAAATAGCGATCGCTCTCCCCCGCCCGACTGTATTTTGCACGTTTTCAGGTGTTCGGCGGAGGCAATGTCTTCGGCGTTCTCGGCCATTGTTAGTAGATGCAGTTCGTGATGCTCGCAGAGCTGTGTCGCCAAATTGAAAATCTTCAGCTTATCGCCACGAAATGGTGGGTAAGGCATGCGATTGGCGACGAACAGAATTTTCACAAGAACAAAAATATCATTAGTGATCAGTAAATGGTACAATCGTTCACAAATTGCGCTTGTGTGTAGATAAACATTTGATAAAAACGCGTGAAAACTGCGGAAAACATGGGTAGTTTTGTTAGAGATGATACCATTAAGCAATCGCGTAGACGATATCGTGGAGAGTCAAACCTTGGCCATGACCAAACGTTCCAGGGAGTTAAAAGCCACCGGGGTTGATGTGATCAACTTGAGTATTGGTGAGCCAGATTTCGACACCCCAGCCCACATTTGCGAGGCAGCCACTGCGGCAATGGCAAAAGGATATACGCACTATCCCCCGGTAGCCGGGTTGCCAGAATTGCGCACTGCGATTGCCAACAAACTGCAGCGAGAAAATGGATTGTCATACAAAGCCGAAAACATCATTGTCAGCAACGGCGCCAAACACTCTTTGTTGAATGCAATTTTGGCTTTGGTAAATCCCGGCGAAGAAGTACTCATACCGGCCCCTTTTTGGGTGAGTTACCCTTCAATGATCCAATACGCTGGGGGTATCCCGGTGAGCATCCCCACATCGGTAGAAGAAGATTTCAAGGTAAGTGCGGCCAAATTGGAAGCGGCCATCACGCCCAAAACCAAATTGTTGTTGTTCTCATCACCCTGTAACCCCAGCGGTAGCGTAATGAGCAAGGAAGAACTCAAAGCTTGGCGGGATGTGTTGGTGAAATACCCCAATATTTTCATTTTATCGGATGAGATTTATGAAAAAATCAACTATGCGGGCAGTCACAATAGTTTGGCGGAATATACTGAACTGCAAGACCGCATTGCGGTAATCAATGGACTATCAAAAGGTTACGCCATGACAGGCTGGCGAATGGGTTACTTGGCAGGTCCAACGGCCCTGGTAAGTGCCTGTGATAAAATTCAAGGGCTGATGACCAGCGGCGCGAGTTCTGTTTCTCAGATGGCCAGTGTTGAGGCGCTGGAAGGACCTCAAGACAGCGTTGCGCAAATGAAAGCTGTGTTTGAAAAGCGCAGAAATGCATTTCATGCTGCTTTGTCTGAAATCCCCAACTTGCCCTGCAATTTGCCCGATGGGGCCTTTTATCTGTTCCCTGATGTAAGTTATTACTTGGGTAAGAGCACGCCAGACGGACAGTTAATCAGTACAGCGGATGATTTGTGTTTGTACCTGCTCGATAAAGGACATGTTTCCGCAGTTTCAGGTGAAGCCTTCGGACACCCCAGTTGCATTCGATGTAGTTATGCGGCATCGGAAGAACAGTTGATGAAAGCTGGTCATAGAATTGCTGAGGCATTGAGAAATCTCAAAGATTGAGTCGTATTTTTGTGGCGATGAACCAGATACAAACACTGTTTAGCACTTTTTCTAAGAAGCGCGTATTGATCATGGGTGATATAATGATTGATAGTTACATCATTGGAAAGGTTGAGCGCGTATCTCCCGAAGCCCCTGTGCCAGTAGTGGATGTTGTCCGGTTTGATCAGCGCTTGGGTGGCGCCGGCAATGTCGCATTGAACGTTAAAGCCATGGGCGCAACACCCATTTTGTGTACGGTTGTTGGGCACGATCAAGAAGGAAAAGACTTGCGCGAAATCATGGTCAAAAATGGACTCTCTTGCAGTGGCTTGATTCACTCCGACAAAAGAAAAACCACCAACAAAACCCGCGTTTTGGGCAACAACCATCAATTGTTGCGCATCGATCATGAAATCACGACCGATTTGGATGTGGTTGATTCGTTTTTACTTGAACAGCGCTTTGTGGAGGAATTGGAAAACTGTGATGTTGTGATTTTTGAAGATTATAACAAAGGGGTTTTGCACAACAAGAACATCCAAACCCTGATTAAAAAATGCATTCAAAAGGGCATACCTACCGTGGTTGACCCGAAAAAGGCAAATTTCTTGGAATACAAACAGGTTACATTGTTCAAGCCCAATTTGAAGGAAATCAAAGAGGGTTTGAAGATCGACAGCGATATGGGTGACAGAGAATCGGTGAATGACGCCATTGAGCAGTTAATGAAAGAGCTAAATAATGAGATGACCTTAGTGACATTATCGGAGCGAGGCGTGGTAATTAAAACCACTGAAAATACGCATCACATTCCTGCCCATTTGCGCACCATTGCCGATGTAAGTGGCGCTGGTGATACGGTTGTTTGTTTGGCTGCCTTGTGTTTGAGTGCAAAAACCGACGCCAGAACTTTGGCTGAGATTAGCAATTTGGCGGGTGGTCTTGTCTGTGAAAAGACAGGGGTAGTTCCGGTGGACAAGGAACAATTGTTGGCAGAAGCCATTCGTGTACTGGGATAATTTTTTTGTTTATCGTATAAAAAAAGGCCGTCGTAGACGGCCTTTTTTATTTGAATCGAGTTTATTGATTATCGCAACAAGGTCAGTGTACCGTCGTATTTGTATACCTTGTCTTCGAAAGAGGTAACTTCTACGTGATAAACATAAACCCCCTGCATACATTCTGCGCTGTTAGCACGTCCATCCCACCCTTTGGTCAGGTCATTGGTTTCATACAACTTCTCACCCCAACGGTTATAGATCGACATGTGGAAAGTTTTGTAGTTCAAAGCGGCCACGTTGAATGTGTTGTTTTTGTTCGGACCCGCATCGTCTGGTGTAAAGGCATCAGGAATAAACACGATGATGTCAGGCCCGATGTGTACAGTTCTGAAAGCCGTATCCTTACAACCTTTATCCGTGGTTACGATCAAAGAAATCTTGTAAGTAGCGGTATCTTTTCCGTATGAATACTGGGTATTCTTCGCTGTAGATGTATCATCCATCAGGCTTGGCACACCAAAATCCCACAGGTAACGCATGGTCGGGTTAAACGGCGATGCAGTTACGGTTGATTGGTTGAACATTCTGAACTTCGGCAATGCCACTGTGGTCTTGGTAGGGTCTGTGTAGAACGACGCTACCGGTATGGGGTATGCCTCTACCGTG